>OJIO01000444.1_pt1 | contig 27184 bp, 26 predicted proteins | sample 1595621 | NCBI WGS metagenome assembly OJIO01 (sample SAMN05416776, study PRJEB24817) | seawater metagenome | isolation source: Sea water | place: Canada:Atlantic | collected 2013-07 | reverse complement strand
TACACTATCCTCTTCGTCGGCAGCGTCAGATGTGTATAAGAGACAGGGATTATACTCGGCGGAATTGCTTATTGGGGATATGCCCAGGGACTATATATTTATGCAAATGAACTAAACACTTCAGCCCTTGGTATTGGGAAGATAAAAACGGTTCAAAACTTGCTTGGCATCGTAAGTATATTTATAATAACTGTAGAGAATTTTTACACCCCTATGTTTTCAAATTTTATTCGGTTACACCCTACAAAAAATATAAGTGAAATGGTTGGAAAAGTGTATCGAGAAAACTATATAAAGGCGCTTGGGGTGTTGTTAATTATTCTTGTTTTTTCACTTGTATTTTATGAAATTTTATATGTTGAGAAATATGGAGATGCTTTAGTAATTATTATTATATACTGTATTTGTCAATCTTTAATGCTTTTTCTAAGACCCATAACAATGGCTTTAAAGGCTTTGGAAATCACACGTCCATTTTTTATTGGACACCTAATGGCTACACTTACAATGTTGGTGGTTGGAAGTATATTAATTAAAAAATATGACTACATTGGAATGGCTATATCTTTTGCCTCAGCTATTGCTGTTTTTTCAATTATCATTGTTGGATATTACAAGAAAAATAACGCCGTTAACGCCATCAATAGTTAATGCTACTGCTTAAAAAAACATATCAAGCTTTTTTTATTTTAGGAGTTTTTCTAATTCCTTTTAATTCTGACATCCCAAAATGGATGGGCTTCTTGGGGGAATACAGCTCAGATTCTTCTCCCTTGTTTTTTATCATTTCATTTATTTTTTTACTAGTATACCAATTAAAATCCGGGAAGATATATATCCCCTATCGTACCATTGAGTATCAACTTTTAATGCTTTTCATTGCTGTGTTGTTTTTTGTTACACTATTAAATATCCATCATATTATAGATTATTATTTTAAGCAAACCTCTGGAACAATGCGTTTTGTTAGACAAATGATTGCGTTATTAATCTCTGCCGGAGCATTCCTTTACACGTTTTTAAACGTAGGAAAAGATTTTGGGGCACTCCCATTTTTCTTTCTCTTGAGAAAACTATTTTTAATAAGTTTTGTGTTGGTTTTTTGCTGTGGATTTGTGGAGTTTTTAATAGTGACCTTTAATTTGACTCAACTACGCCCAATTTTTGATCTTTTTGATATGTTCCCTTTTGTCAATACACGGCTTGACTTTAAGCTAACCCGTGTTTCATCCTTAACTTATGAGCCACCGGCACTAGGAACTTATTTGATCACTGCTGCTGGATTTTTGTTTTCTTATATTCTTACTGGAAAAAAAATCATCAGGTTTTTACCTTTTGTTTTGTTAGTCTTTTTGGCAATAGTGTCTAAATCAAGAACTGCCTTTGTAGTGATTCTTTTACAGGCTTTTGTTGGGGTAATCTTAACGTATATCTACTACAAAGATTTCAGAAAATACTTTAACATAGCCTTGCTTTTTACAGTTATTGGGGTTGCTTCAGTATCCTTTGTTTATAGAGCGGCTGTCACAGAGGCCATACAGGAGCGTATTTCTTCTTTTGACTTTACAGACACAAAATTTAGTCAAACAAATAATTCTGTTTCAAATAAATCACGCCTTGGGATACAAACGGCAATGATTCAAACAATAAAAGAGTATCCAATCTTTGGAACTGGATGGGGGCAACAGGCCTTTATTTCAAGGTATCACTATCCTAATTGGGCCCTAAAAAACAATTATGAATTTACCGCCAGGTATAGAAATCAATTCGACAAGTCATTCCCTCCTGGATTTAATCTATACCTAAGAATTGCCGCAGAGGCAGGAATGGTGGGTCTAATTTCTTTTTTGCTATTTTTATTTGTTATCGTAAACAACACCACGTTTTGGTTCAAAAAAGACACTCAAACCAAATTTATACCAATTGTCCTGCTAATAAGTTTTGTTGGATATATTTTTAATTGGCTACAAATAGACAGCTTTAAACTTTATGGATTTTGGCTATGTCTTGCCCTTTTTATCTTATACAAAAACAGGAAGCTAGACACAACCCACTAACAACGTATTATTTCTATAGAGTTTGTGTGAAATTTAACAGCGATCTGTCAATGGTTTCTGTAAGTTTTTTTGGTGCTATATAAGGTGTTTCTAAATGACGTACAACCTCTTGTAATGTTTCACTTGGAGATATTTCGCCATCCATAACACGCAGGGCTTGGTGTTGCCCAACATCATCTAAGAAGTCTGAACATTTTCTATGATATTCTATTAAAACAAAGGGAACATTGGCATAACAGGCAAAAATACTAGCATGTAATCTTGTCGAAATCATAAAATCACACCTAGATATTTCATCCCAAGTGCTCTTAATATTCGGTGTGTATGGGTAAATGCTATACCTTTTTGGATCTACTGCTGCTAGCAACTCATTTGTAGGGTCGGTGTCTCCAAAAGATTCATTTCCGTTAATTATAAATACTTTTAAAGTGTAGTTTGTTTGTTTTATCAAAAGATCAATAAGCTGTTTGAAATAACTATTTCTTTTGGTTTGTTTTAATAAATCACCTCCTGTATACTGCTCATGATTACAAATGCTAATACCAATTGTTTTGGCGGTAGTTTTAGCACTTTTATCAATAGGAGTGTAGTTATACATCATTGGCATAAGCGCCGCCAAATCAAAAGAGTTTACTACGTTTGCTGTAAGATCCAGGGAGGAAACATAATCATATGATCGTTGGTCTCTTAAGGAAATAAAAGCGAGTTGTTTTAAATATTTTTGGACCTGTTTCTCTTCTTTTATAGATTTGAACGGCCCAACCGAAACTCCCATAGCACCAAGTTTGAGTTTGTTGTTATATTTAGAAATAATTCGGCCAAGAGCCTTATTGCTATGAAAAGGAAGTTTACTAAAGGTAGAGCCTCCAGCCGAAATCATATAATCGGAGTTTTGTAACTCTTGGAAAAAAGAAACCCTGTCTAAGCCTTTACCTTTAGATGATTTTGCCTTAATAGCGTGAACAGTTTTAGGTAGTTGTGCTCCAATGAAAACGTTGTTAGTACAAGACCAGAATTTTTGTGCGCCCCAAGAAGAAACCTCCACAAATGCATCATCTCCTGCATTTTTAAATCCGTAAAACCCTTCGTAAGTGATTTTCATATCCGTAATTTATGGTAAAGAAAAGAATTTAGAACCATAAAAATTACTTCTTTCCAATTATTTATTTGTTTTCAAGTGAGTAAAATGATAATGAATCAAATTGGTATATTTACAAAACAAAAAGCTGTAAAAGATTAAATTAATGAGCCAAGTAATAAGTGTCATAATACCGGTTTACAACTCACAGGATACTATTGAGCTTGCCTTAAAATCTATCTTTGCACAAACTCAAGGCCGCTTTGAAATAATCCTAATTAATGATGGTTCCTCAGACGCAACTAAAGCTATTATTGAATCATTTGTTATACACAATAAAGCACATAAAATCTTAGTTTATAATAGAGAGAATTTTGGTGTGTCTATCAGCAGAAATTTTGGTTTAAAAAAAGCAAGTGGCTCACTAATTGCATTTTTAGACAGCGATGATGCTTGGCATCCAGAAAAAATAGCAAAGCAGTTAGAAATTTTAAGTGCCGATGCCTCTATCGATCTTTTAGGCACCAATAGAGATGGACAAGAGTTTAAACGGTTTTTTAGTTTTAAAATCAGTGAGCTAATGAAAATTTCCCCAAAACTATTATTGTATAAAAACTTTTTCATGACCTCTTCTCTAATTTTTAAGAAAAGCATTATAGATAAGGTGGGGTATTTTAATGAACACATGAACCACTCAGAAGACTGGGAATATTGTATTAGAATTGCACAGCACTTTAATGTTCATTTATATAATAAAAGCATGGTGCATTCAATTTCAGGAAAGGCAATGTTTGGTGAATCTGGATTGAGTGCAAATTTAGTAAAGATGCAATATGGAGAGTTATCAAACCTAAGACTTGGTTATAAATTAGGGGTTGTATCGTTTTTTGAGTATTTATTTTTAAACCTATACTCTATCTTAAAATTTGTAAGAAGAGTATTAATTAGCATTTTAAGAAAACTATCGTAATGAACATTAAGCTAGCCTCTATATATCATTACCTGTTTATACTATTGTGCTTTGTAATTCCATTTCAAAAAATATCATCTGCATTACCAAACATTATTTTGATTGGATTGGTTGTATTGTTCCCTTTTGTTGTGCTTAAACAACACATTAAAAGATTAAAAACCCCTGAAGTATTTGTATATGTTGCCTTGTTTTTATTTCTAGTGATCAACATGCTTATTTTTCAAGATATTGGCAAGGAAATAAATATTATTAAAAAAATAGCCACCCCAATAATCATTCTATTACTGTATGCGCCAATTACAACTGTTACCAGTATAAAAAAGACCCTTATTCTATCTTGTTTTACGGCAATTGTAATTAGCACCCTACGCATTGCTTTATTTTATTTTTCTGAAACTTCATTCAGTTTTTCAAATGGTCCGCTTGTAGATGAGCTATTGATAATAGATAGATTATATCTAGGTTTTATGTGCATTATAAGCATTGTGGGGTCTGTAAATCTAATTGAGGCGCGTGTGGTTAAATATAAATTGCTGCTGGTTATTAATATTTCTGTCTCCATATTTTTTATTCTATTAGCCTCAAGTAGGATCGCTGTGTTGCTACTACTACTACTTTTTTTGTTGAAAATTTTATATGCTAAAAAAAAGGTGTTGTATGGTTTGATTTTTATAGGCCTTATGACAGTAACGGCGAGTGCTTTTGTTGTAAATAAAAATCTTGGGGAACGCTTTTTTTACACACAAAGCAATGCAAGTGGAAAAAGTTATTTTGAGCTACTAAAAAGCTGGGAGGCTAGAGTTGTTATTTGGGATTGTGGTGTTAATATCCTGTCTAACCAAACCCCTATTTTAATTGGAAACGGGTTTTATGGCACCAAAGCCAAGTTGTTAGAGTGTTATAAAACAACCATAGATAGAAAAGAAAAAAGAGACTATTTTGTAAGCAAGGGTTTTAACCCTCACAATACATTTTTAGACTTCTTGCTCAGTTATGGAATTATTGCTTTTTCTCTTTTTGTAATACTTATGGGACTATTTTTTAAAAGGGTTCGTTTTTCCTACACCCAAACCGCTTTATTTGTCTCTCTGCTTTGTTTTTCATTGATTGAAAGTTACTTTCAAAGACAGCTTGGAGGTTATTATTTTGGTTTTATATTTATCCTTTTGCTTTTTAAGGAGTATCTTCCTAAAAACAATAGAAATAATATACATTAATAAAAAAATTGACCTCTAGGTATGGTTACAAAAACTAAAATCTTATTTATACTTCATGCCGTTGGTGGGGTTGGTGTGTGGCTTAGAATTATTCTGCCTCAACTTAACCCAGAGCTTTTTGATTTTGTGATCATTCATGGAAAAACAGATACAAATACTGCATTTACAGACAAAAATGGTAATCTTGTTAAAACCTATACCACCACAATAGACAGAAACATAAACGTTTCTAAAGATTATAAGGCCATTAAAGATTGCATGGCATTTATTGATAAAGAGAGCCCAGATGTTATTCATTGTCATAGTTCAAAGGCAGGGGTTATTGGAAAAATAGCTGGAGCCATTAAAAAAAAGCCTGTTTTTTACACTCCACATGCGTATTCTTTTTTAAGTAGTGAAAGTGTTTTAAAGCAAAAAATATATCTTGGTATAGAACAAGTACTCTCCAGATTTAACAACAAGGTATTGGCGTGTTCTGTGTCAGAAAAAAATAGAGCCATCAAAGATGTAGGTCACAAAAAAAAGAAGGTTCTTGTGTTTGAAAACGGCATTAAACCTATACCAAAAATAATACCTTTACGTATCGAAAAAACTTGGCCAGACAGATATATCTGTTCTGTTGCCAGGCCCTCATTTCAAAAAAATGTAGAACTCACCATAGAGGTTATACGCCAAGTCCAAGAAAAAATTCCAGACATTCATATTGTTATCATGGGGGTTGGATTTCATTCTCCTAATCTTGAAAAGGTTACAAATCTCATTAAATTATACGGCCTTGAGAAAAATGTAACACTACTGCCCTGGACAGAGCGTGAAGACATTTTTCATATCATCAATAAGGCATCCCTCTATATATCCACGGCAAGATACGAGGGCTTACCCTATGCTGTGATTGAGGCAATGGCTCTAAAAAAATCTTTTGTTGTTACAGATGCAGACGGAAACAGAGATTTAATCGAAGATGGAGAAAATGGATACCTTGTAAAAGATGAAAATAGTGCAGCTTTTGCCACAAAAATAATAACACTTATCCAACACAATGACAAAAGGGTTTTATTCGAAAATAAATCAATAGAAAAATTTAACGCTAGGTTTAATATTGAAAATACAATTCCCCTTTTAGAACAAATATATTTGAAGGAAGCATTAAATTAAATTAGAATCAAAATAGTATCTTTACTCTAGAAACAAAAAAGTTAAAACAGCAATAGTTATGAGAATTTTACTTGCTTCCATATACCCTTTTGCGTTTATGCTATTATTTGTCATCATCCCCTTTGATGATTATATCCGTGCATTGCCTAACATTCTACTAATTATCCTTACCATTTCTTTTCCTGCAATCATAAAAAGAGAGCATTTTCAAAAAATCAAAAAGGTGCCTTTGTTTTTACTCTTGCTTTTCTTTGGGTATATTATAATAAACAGCATTTTATCTGGTAGGTTTGACACAGATATTAGCATCCTAAAAAAAATTGCCATCGCCATTGGGCTTGTTGTTTTATACCTCCCAATCCAGTATGATAGAAAGGTTCAAAAGGCTGTTATTTTCTCTTCCATTGCGGCCATTGTTTTCTCTATTGTTAGTATTGTATACAGTGCAAATACTAATGCAAACTTTGAATTTGGAGATAGCCGCATGATGATTGAGGCATTGCTTGTAGATAGATTATACCTGGGGCTTATAAGTGTACTTAGTATTTTATTTTGCTACCGCTCTATGCGTAAAACATATCATCCTCATAACGCCTATTATTTGGGTGCTATTGCTATAAATGTGTTGTTTGTTGTATTGGTGGTATCAAAAATTGCAGGCATTGTACTGTTTTGTTTGCTTTTAATTCGTCAAGCATATGGAGGTAAAAAAAGCATGCGTATTGCCATTGCTACAGCATTTGTAGCTGTTTTAGTGGCGGGCTTGTTTTTTCTAAAGTCTCAGCAAGAAACAAGCACGGGACCTGTTTCGTTTTCATCATTTTTAAATAAAAACTTTGGAGCCTCAAACACCTCTCAAACTAGACTCATAACTTGGGGATGCAGTATGGATGTGTTTCAAAATAGTGCAATAGGGTTAACTGGAATAGGCTTTAAAGCCACCAAAGATGAGTTGGTAGCGTGTTATCAAACGGCAATAAAGAGCCCAGAAAAAAAGGAGGTGTTTATATCTGGTCGCTATAACAGTCACAATCAGTTTTTAGATATTTTACTTAGCACTGGGTTTGTAGGACTGTTTTTAATGTGTCTGTTTTTAATTTGGAGCTTCATGAAAAACAGGGAACACTTTTTCCAAACCGCTATTTTATGCACCTTTATTGCCTATGGTCTGGTAGAAAACATATTTCATCGTCAAATAGGAGCCTACTATGTTGGGCTGATACTAATTATTGTGTTGGCAAACAGCTCCTACAAACAAATCGATGCCCCAAAAGAGGTCTAAAAACCTAGTAAAGTGTATTTTTGCAACCCTCAGAGAGGGGCAAAATCTCAAAAAAATAACAGTACATTCTGCATGTTGTAGAATAACATACATATGAAAAAAACAGTTTTAATTACAGGTGCAGCAGGTTTTTTAGGGTCCCATCTTTGTGATAAATTTATCGCACAAGGGTATAAGGTCATTGCCATGGACAACCTTATCACCGGAGACAAACGTAACATAGAGCACTTGTTTAAATTGGAAGATTTTGATTTCTACCACCATGATGTTACAAAATTTGTACATGTGGCTGGAGAGGTAGATTATATTCTGCATTTTGCATCTCCTGCAAGCCCTATTGATTATTTAAAAATCCCTATACAAACCCTTAAAGTGGGATCACTTGGCACCCATAATTTATTAGGGCTAGCCAAAGAGAAAAATGCGCGCTTTATGATTGCATCTACCTCTGAGGTGTATGGAGATCCTTTGGTGCATCCTCAAAAGGAAACCTACTACGGAAATGTAAACACCATAGGCCCACGCGGGGTGTATGATGAGGCAAAACGTTTTCAAGAATCAATCACGATGGCCTACCACCGTTTTCATGGTATGGAAACTCGTATTGCTAGAATATTTAACACCTACGGCCCTAGAATGCGCCTTAATGATGGGCGTGTTATTCCAGCATTTATAGGCCAAGCACTTCGGGGAGAAGATTTAACGGTTTTTGGAGATGGTATGCAAACTAGAAGTTTTTGTTATGTAGATGATCAGGTAGAAGGGCTATACAAGCTGCTTTTAAGTGATTATAGTGATCCAGTTAACATCGGAAATCCTCAAGAAATTACAATACTAGATTTTGCAAAGGAGATTATTAAATTAACCGGTACACAACAAAAAATAGTGTATAAAGAATTACCCAAAGATGATCCTCTACAGCGCGAACCAGACATTACACTTGCCAAAGAACTTTTGGGCTGGGAACCTAAAATGTCTAGGGAGCAGGGTATGAAAATCACCTTTGACTATTTTAAAGGCTTGACAAAAGAAGAACTCTTTAAAAGTGAGCATAAAGATTTTTCACAACACATAAGGTCTTAACGCATATGATTTTTAAAAGAGGTAGATATTCGGGGTTTTTAAGGCCCATATCCTATGGTATTGATTTACTTGTAATTCATGGCCTTGCCTTTTTATTATTTGAAGAAAGTTCTGCATTTACAAACTATGTCTTTTACATGTCTATTGCTTGGATAGGTAGCTCCATCTCTCTTAGTTTTTACGAGATTTACAGGTTTACTAGATTTAGTAACATTTTAACCCTGGCCATCAAACAAGCCCTTGTTTTTTTACTGCTAGTATTTGCATTTTTTGGTTTCTATGCAGAGTTGCAGGAGCCTACTAGTGCTATTTTAAAATATGTAGTGGTAGTAATGGCAGTGGTGTTTTTAATCAAGATTTCTATTTATTATTTGCTCAAAAAATACAGGCGCTTACTTGGCGGAAATGTTAGAAGAGTGGTTATTCTTGGGGATAATGACAAAACAAAAGAACTAGAAAAATTCTTTACTCAAAATGCTGAATACGGATACTCCCTTGTAAAAAGATACGATGTACAGCACGATAAAGAGCAGCTCCTTGAAGGCGTTTTCAAAGAAATATCTAATAGTAATGTAGATGAAATTTACGCATCTGTTAATGCCCTTAGTGATGGTTGTATGGCAAAAGTGATAGATTTTGCAGACAATAACTTAAAGGTTTTAAAATTTCTGCCAGACAACAAAGAGATTTTTGGCAAGAAACTTGACTTCTCATACTATGGATACCTACCCATATTATCGCTCAGAAAAATACCAACAGATGAGCCTTTTAACAAATTCATAAAACGAGCTTTTGACATCTTTTTATCTTTGTTTGTTATTGTTTTTATTGTTTCGTGGTTAACACCTATTCTCGGTATTTTCATTAAACTAGAGTCAAAAGGGCCTGTTTTTTTCAAGCAAAAAAGAAACGGTCTAGACTACAAAGAGTTTTACTGTTATAAATTTAGGTCTATGACGCCAAGTTTAACCGCAGATTTGCATCAAGCAACCAAAGGGGATACTAGGGTAACAAAAGTGGGGCGCATTATTCGTAAAACTAGCATGGACGAATTACCTCAATTCATAAACGTACTTAAGGGAGATATGTCTGTGGTAGGACCAAGACCTCACATGGTCAGCCATACCCATATGTACGCAGAAAAAATAGACAAGTTTATGGTTCGTCACTTTGTAAAACCAGGCATCACTGGTTTGGCGCAAGTGAGTGGGTATAGAGGAGAGGTTGAGACAGACTCAGATATTATAAACAGAGTAAAGTGTGATATCTTTTATCTAGAAAACTGGTCTATTATTTTAGATCTTAAAATTGTCTTTAAGACTGTTTTTAACGCCGTCAAAGGAGAAGAAAAGGCCTACTAAAGCCACTTTGTATTGCACCACTTTGTTTTAAAACACCTGAAAACATCTGTTTGCAAACGGCTAATAATTACTATCTTTAACCTATGGAGAAAATATGTCCAGAGTGTGGTGGTAAAATTATGGGGCGCGCAGATAAAAAATTCTGTAGTGACGGCTGCCGTAACTCTCACAACAACACTTTAAATAAAGACAGCAGTAACTTGGTTAGAAACATAAACAACCGGTTGCGTAAAAATTACCGCACTTTAAAAATCTTGAATGCCAAAGACAAGACCAAGGTAAAGAGAGAAACGCTGGTAAAACATCAATTTAATTTTAAGTACTTCACCTCTGAGTATGTAACAAAAACAGGATCTGTATATCGTTATGTTTATAACCAGGGATATTTAGAGCTTGAAAATGACTGGTTTTTACTTGTCAAAGATGGTGGTGCAATGTAAATAGCATACTTGAGTGGCTATTACTTTAATTTTTAAATACTCTACATCATGAAATACATTAGTGGCTTTACTTCGTTTGTTGTAGTAGTATTGTTAGTTTGGTTAAGCTTTGATAGCTTGTTACCCTCTAAAGTAACTTTAGACACTGCTCCAGATACCGAGTTCTCTGCACAGCGCGCACTAGTGCCGCTAAGTGAAATTGCAAGGGCGCCACATTACCACGGCACCGATGAGCATACTCGTGTACGGGGTTTTATTTTCTCTGAGCTTGAAAAACTAGGGCTAGAAACACAGGAACAAGAAGCGTTTGTACTAAGTAATAACAACAAGAGACTTGTAAGGCCAAAAAACATTGTTGCCAGGTTAAAGGGAACAGGATCAGGAAAGTCTCTGGTGCTTTTATCTCATTATGATAGCGCACTGGTTCCCTCTTTTGGAGCAAGTGATGCAGGAAGCGGTGTGGTAACTATTTTAGAGAGTTTGCGCGCCTATAATGCCAGTGGTAAAAAACCTCTCAATGATATTATTGTGGTTTTTACAGATGCAGAAGAGATTGGTTTGGTTGGAGCATCACTCTTTGTAGAGAAACATCCTTGGGCAAAAAACGTTGGCCTTGTGCTTAATTTCGAAGCGCGTGGTAGTGGTGGCCCTAGTAACATGATTATAGAAACAAATGGCGGAAACGCTAACCTTATTAAAGCCTTTACCGCAGCAAATGTTTGCTATCCCGTAGCGTCATCTTTGATGTACAGTGTTTATAAAATGCTTCCAAATGATACAGACTCCACCGTTTTTAGAGAAGACGGTGATATAGAGAGTATGTTTTTTGCCTTTATCGATGACCACTATGACTACCACACTGCCAACGATACAGTAGAAAATCTAGACATAGAAACCCTGCAACATCAAGGAAGTTATCTGCTTCCACTGCTACACTATTTTGCAGTATCAGACCTAAGCACCTTAAAGGCAGAGAATGACGTGGTATATGTAAATATGCCCTTGGTGAAATTTATGTACTATCCATTTTCATGGATTTTGCCAATGCTTTGTCTTGCCTTTATTTTATTTTTTGTGGTCTTAGGGTATGGATTCTCAAAACACAAGTTGCATCTGGGAGGCGTATTAAAGGGTTTTTCTCCACTGGTGCTGTCTCTTATAATTTGCGGCATCCTTGGGTTTTTTGGTTGGAAATTACTAACCAACATATACCCTCAATACCAAGAAGTGCAACATGGGTTTAAATATAATGGGCATGCCTATATTGGGTTTTTTGTAACCCTTTGTTTGGCTATTTTATTTAAGATGTACCGCTATTTTTCAAAACGCAACAGTGTTGTAAATTTATTGGCGGCACCACTTTTTTTATGGCTAGTTGTTAATGTGCTTGTATTTCTATTTTTAAAGGGTGCAGCGTTTTTTATAATCCCTGTGTTTTTTGGACTACTTAGCTGGTTTTTACTTTTAAGATTCCAAAAACCAAGTTTAATTGGCATGGCACTATTGGCAGCTCCTGGTGTATTTTTATTTGCGCCTCTAATCCAGTTTTTTCCTGTCGGGTTGGGCTCAGACCATATTGTGATTAGTTGTGTGTTTACTGTTTTATTGTTTGGGTTATTGCTGCCTGTTTTTGGGTTTTATAAACTTAAAAACGTGTTGGCTTACCTATTTTTAGTCTTGGCATTGGTATTTTTTATAGTAGCTCATACCCAAAGTTCTTTTTCTGAAATACGCCAAAAGCCAAACAGCTTATCTTACTATAACAATCTTGACACCAAAGAGGCCTATTGGGTTAGCTATGATAAAATGTTAGACTCTTGGACAAAGCATTATTTAGGGGAAGACCCAAAACCAGCATCAGCGTATATTGAGAGTGCAGCGGGAAGTAAATACAACACAAGCTACAGGTTTGCTGCAAAGGCGCCGGTAGTGGCTATTCCAGAGTTTAAACTAACCATCAACCACGACAGTCTCTTTGATGGCATGCGAGGGGTTGGCTTTACCATAACACCACAAAGAGATGCCCATCAAATACGCCTATACACAGACAAAGAAATTGTTTTTTCATCCTTGCAATTTAATGGGGTGAGCGTTTCAATGAATGATACTTTAAAACAGGGGTCTTTTAATAGAAAGACCGATGAATTATTAAGATACTACATTGCAGATTCAGATTCTCTACAGGTGTCATATACCTTACCGGAGAGTGAGCCTTCACCAACTTTTAAGGTGCTAGAATACGGTTTTGATTTGGTTAGTAATCCTTTACTTGGTATAAAACCAAGAGCAAAAAACATGATGCCTAAACCTTTTATAAATACAGATGCTGTGATCAATAAAAAATCATTTAGCATTCAAAAAAGGGAACACGCACAAGACTCATTACAATAATTTTAAAATTTCGGCTTGAAAAAAACAATTGCAATTGCGGGATTAGGATGGCTAGGAAAACCACTAGCCCAACACCTATCATTTTTAGGGCACACTATAAAAGGCTCTGTGACCTCTCAAAGAAAAGCCACTGCCTTGCAGCAAAGTGGCATAGATACGTATGTAATTAATAGCACAGAAGACGGCCTTTACGGGCCCGCGCAAGGATTTCTAAAAAAGGTGGACACCTTAGTTATAATGATACCACCGGGTCTTAGAAGAAATACTGGGGCAGATTATGTCTTAAAAATGTCTCATTTGTTATCTGAAGTTTTAAAATCTAAGGTGGCCAACATTGTATTTATAAGTAGTACTTCTGTGTATAATGACACCCAAGGAAAAGTCACAGAAAAACAAGTTCCGTTGCCCCGGACCCAAGCGGCAAAGCAATTATTTCAAGTAGAGCAGTTATTTTTTAACGCCCCTGGAATTAAAACAACTATTGTGCGCTTTGGAGGGCTAATAGGGGGCGCTAGACAACCCGTAAAGCACCTTGCGGGCAGAACAGATCTAGACGGCGGTGATGCGCCCGTAAACCTCATCCACAAAAAAGATTGTATTGGTATTATTTCAAGTATTATTAAACAAGATGCGTTCGGACATATCTTTAATGCGGTTCACCCAAATCACCCAAAGAAAAAAGAGTATTATGCTAAAAAAGCCAAGGAATTGGATCTCATTGCTCCTAAATTTACAAAAACAGAGGGGGGCCCGCCGAGCAAACAAGTAGACTCTATACATCTAGAGGATATTATTGGGTATCGCTTTAAAGAGATGTTATAGTATTACTTAGTATTGTTTTCTCTAGAAGATTTATAAACAGAATCTAGGCGTTTTTTAAGCATTTTTTTTTCTTTAAGCTCGTTGTTTTTCACGCTATTATCTTGGGTGTCTTTTTCAAATTTTTCGTTGATTTGGATAATCAAATTTGCAGTTGCCAAGTTCATCTGCACTATAGCTTGCTGCATTGCAAGAGTGTCTAATCTATCCTTATTTGCCTCTTGCTTAACTATAGCCGCTCTTGTCTTGGTTACAATAACCCTGGAATAAATGGGCTGAGTATTTAAGGTGTCTGGAATTTTTCTTGTCAAGGAATCCATCCTAGAAACAAGTAGGTTACTGCGTTGTTGAATTGTTGTTAAACTTGCTTGATTAATAGCCAAAACCTCTGTAATAAGGTCATCAAAAACGGGCCATTGAGAAATATAATTTTCAGAGCTCTCAGAAAAATCTGGCAGCATAGCATCTGCTTGGCCAAATAACCTAGAGTCAGTAACTTGATCTATCTTGGTTTGAGTGGCTGCCTGTTGGCTATCAATACAGCTCACAACAAACAACAGACAGATGCTAGAAAAAAAAAGAAATTCCCGTTTCATAAAACAATGTAATTACAGCAAATATACCGTTTCTCTCACAAAGGGCTGTTTTTGAGTGTGTTTTATAGTGGTAAATAGTGCTATATTTACATGATAAATTGACTATTTAATATGGAAAAAAGAATATTAATCATTGGCGCTTCTGGACAAATTGGTAACGAACTTACCATGTATCTCAGAAATATGTATTCAAATCAAGACGTAATTGCTAGTGATGTTAAGCAGGCCAGTAAACAAGTTATGGAAAGTGGCCCTTTTGAAATTCTTGACGCCATGGACGGCAAGGCAATAGAAAAAATAGTAACAAACTATAACATATCAGATGTCTATTTAATGGCGGCCATGTTAAGTGCTACTGCAGAGAAATATCCAATCAAAGGGTGGGACTTAAACATGACTTCTTTGTTTAATGTCTTAAATCTAGCAAGAGATAAGAAAATTGAAAAAGTTTTTTGGCCCTCTAGTATTGCTGTTTTTGGACCCACTACACCCAAGACCAACACACCCCAACACACCATAATGGAGCCCGCAACAGTTTATGGAATTAGCAAGCAAACCGGAGAGCGTTGGTGTGAGTATTACCACAAGCGTTATGGTGTAGATGTGCGCAGTATCCGCTATCCTGGACTAATTAGCTACAAAACTCCTCCAGGGGGAGGCACCACAGATTATGCTATTGAAATCTTCCACAAAGCACTTAAAGACAAAAAATACACTTGTTTTTTAAACGCTCAAACCGCCTTACCTATGATGTTTATGGATGATGCAATTAATGCCACTGTAAATATCATGCTAGCCCCACCACAGAAAATAAAAATTAGAAATGCATACAACCTCGCAGCATTGAGCTTTAACCCTCAAGAGCTTGCCGCAAGCATACAAAAACACATTCCAGATTTTACAATTAACTACAAGCCAGATTTCAGACAAGCAATTGCAGATTCTTGGCCAGCAAGTATTGATGACGCTGTGGCAAGAAAAGATTGGGAATGGCAGCACACTATAGACCTTGATAAGATGACCAAGATCATGATTGATAATTTAAAATAAACCTTCTTTTACTTTCCAAAAAAACGATTTATTAGTTTGTATAAAACACTTCAACAAACAACTCTTTTTTCCAAAAAAGTATAGCGCATAAAAAAAGGTAAACGAGATGTTTACCTTTTTTTGCCCCAAATTTTACCATGAACTTAACCTACTTATGCTATGGTATGGTTCAAATATATCATTATTTTTATACTAACAAAGCAACTTTTACAGGTTTTGGATAAAGTGAAATTAAAACCCGACAAACGACTTAAAAACTACAGCATTAGCAACCAATTAACATTTAATATGCTCTTTCTGGATTTCCTTCAAAGAAATTAACGTATGCCCTATTGACAACTCTATTTCCTCCAGAGGTTGGATAATCTCCTGTAAAATACCAGTCACCTAAATTTTTAGGACATGCTTTATGCAAATCATCTACAGACTGAAATATCAATTTAACTTTGGTAGAAATACCCTCTTCTGTTATAATCTGAGCAATCTTGTCAGATATTTGCTCATCTGTAAAAGGAGCGTATAGGTCTTTTACATGGTTAATTACCGCTGCATCGGCAAGCTCAAGTTGTTTTTTACACTTATGGTAAATCTCCTCTATAATTGCATCTGTGCCGTTGTCTTTATGCAACTCTATGGCTGCATTAAAAGCAACAAGTTTTTCTAACCTGGCCATATCAATTCCATAACAGTCTGGATACCGTATTTGAGGAGCAGAAGACACAACCACTATTTGTTTTGGTTGTAAACGGTCTAACATGCGTAAAATACTTTTCTTTAAGGTGGTACCTCTTACAATACTATCATCTATAATCACCAAATTATCAGTAGCCTTAACAACACCATAAGTGACATCATACACATGAGCAACTAAATCATCTCTACTGCTATCATCTGTTATAAAGGTGCGTAGCTTAACATCTTTTATAGCTATTTTCTCGGTGCGTATTTTATGGGCCTGTATCTCACTTAGACGCTCTGGTGTAAGATTTTTTGCCTCTTTTAATATCGCAGCATTTTTTTGTTTGTTGAGCTCGTTTTGTGCAGCATCTAGCATACCGTAAAAAGAGGTCTCTGCTGTATTTGGTATGAAAGAAAACACACTGTTTTCTGTGTCATGGTCAATGGCAGACAATACTTTAGGCATAATCAATCTACCTAGCTCTTTACGTTCTTGGTAAATTTCAGCATCACTCCCTCGAGAAAAGTAAATGCGCTCAAAAGAACAACTCTTGCGCGTAAGGGGGGTTAGTATTTCTGAAATACTCATACCTCCGTCCTTTTTAAGAATTAGGGCATTTCCAGGATCAATTTCTTTTACATCATCAAAGGCTACATTAAAAACAGTTTGTATCACAGGACGCTCACTGGCCACAACGACCACCTCATCATCTTTATAATAGTATGCCGGGCGTATGCCTGCTGGATCACGCAATACAAATGCATCTCCATGTCCTAAAAGTCCTGCCATAGCATAACCACCATCCCAGTTCTTTGCAGATTTTTTTAGTATCTTTTCTATATTAAGATTCTCAATAATATGGGCAGAAGCTTCCATTTTAGAGAGCCCTTTCTTTTTTGCTTTTTTATACAGCTTGGCAACACCTTGGTCTAAAAAATGACCAATATTTTCTAAAATGGTAATGGTATCTGCTTTTTCTTTTGGGTGCATTCCCAGGTCAATTAAATTCTGGAATAACTCTGTGGTATTGGTCATGTTAAAATTTCCAGCAATAATAAGGTTGCGATGCATCCAGTTATTTTGTCTTAGAAAAGGATGTACCGTCTCTACGCTATTACCGCCAAAGGTTCCATAGCGCACATGCCCTAACATCAGCTCCCCTATGTAAGGAATCTCCTTTTTCTGGGCAGCAACATCGTCTTTAATGCCTGGATTTTTTTCAAACTCTGCATTAATACGATTGTTTATTTGGGCAAAAATATCCTGTATGGGTTGAGATTTGTTAGACCTAACTCTACTGATGTAACGCTCTCCTGCAGTTGGGTCTAATTTAATACTTGCAAATCCAGCACCGTCTTGACCACGGTTGTGCTGTTTTTCCATCATTAAATACATTTTATTTACTCCGTAAAAAGCGGTGCCGTATTTCTTTTTATAAAACGCCAAAGGTTTTAAAAGTCTAACCATGGCAATACCACATTCATGTTTTAAAGCGTCACTCATATTGGTTACCCAGAAAGTCGGGAATTGTATTAATGATTAATAATTGCAAGTATATAAAAAACGTCCCAAAAATTTGGGACGCGCTGTTATGATAATTCTAATTCGTATTGTGTCAAGCTCTTAAACTTCTGTAAGCGCAAGTCTATCTCCTTTTTGGTTAGATGTTCCATGCGCTGTGTTCCAAATTTTTCTACACAAAAAGAAGCCAAACAAGAGCCGTAAATAATGGCTCTTTTCATGCTCTCAAAGCTATAGTCACCGGTTTTTGCTAGATACCCTGTAAATCCTCCTGCAAAAGTGTCTCCTGCTCCAGTGGGATCAAACACATCGGCTAGTGGCATTGCTGGAGCATAGAACATCTCGTCTTTATAAAAAATTAAGGCGCCGTGTTCTCCTTTTTTAATCACTACATATTTTGGACCCATCTCCATGATTATTTTTGAAGCATTTACCAAAGAGTATGCTCCAGATAATTGTCTTGCTTCTTCATCATTAATGGTAATAACATCTACCTTAGAGATTACTTTTTTAAGATCATCTAAAGCTATATCCATCCAAAAATTCATGGTGTCCAAAACAACCATTTTTGGATCATGCATCTGCTCTATTACGCTCATCTGTACCATTGGGTGCAAATTCCCTAACATAACCACCTGTGCATCTTTGTAAGAATCTGGCACCTGTGGAGTAAATGTCTCTAGCACATTAAGCTCTGTAGCTAGGGTGTCTCTGGAGTTCATGTCATTGTGATACTTCCCGCTCCAAAAAAATGTTTTGCCCTCTTTTACAACTTCAAGCCCTTGGGTATTGATGCCTTTACTCTCGAGCATCTGGATATCTGATTGTAAGAAATCTCCTCCCACCACAGACACAATAGCTGGATCTATATCAAACTGAGCGCTAGACAACCCAATATAAGTTGCGGCACCTCCTAAAATTTTATCGGTTTTACCAAAAGGAGTTTCAATAGCATCAAAAGCCACGGTTCCTACAATAACTAGTTTACTCATACAATTATTTCCAATAATTAAGGTGTAAATTTAATCAATTAAATGAGAAAAAAGAAGTTTTATTAAACAGTCTAATACATAAATTAATTCCTGAAATTTTGATAATAAAAAAGGCCTATAATATGTATCTCCCTTTGTTATTTTCTGCCAAAATCTGCAGGAATTTCTCCCCAAGCTTTGGTCTCCCATTTAACGATAAAAGTGCTGTAAGAATTATTTTTAAGCCATAGCTCTGCCCTAGATATAAGCTCAAAGATGACCTCATTTTTTTTGGTTTTTTTTAATTTGGTGTTGCACTTGTGCTTTTTGACCCAACCAATAGCAATTCTAGAGTCAGAATAAATAATACGATCGCTTTTTTCTTTTTTGAGAAATGCCAAGCCATGAACTAGGGCTAAAAATTCTCCAACATTATTGGTGGCTTGATCAAATGGCCCTTGATGAAATAGTTGCCGTTGGGTCTGGGTGTCTACACCCCGGTATTCCATAAGCCCTGGATTTCCGCTACATGCAGCATCTACAGCTATAGAATATAAATTTGGTTGGCCGTATTCGGCTTTTTGTGAGAGGGTAAGAGTTTTGTTTTTCCCAGGTGTTTTACCTTTGTAGTCTTGATAGCTTTTATTGTAGGCTATTTTTGCTGCAGCCAACGATTCAAAGCTCATGTACTGAGCACCAGAGATTCCTTTTATAGCCTCTTGACATTCCTTCCAGCTGTGATATATCCCTGCAGGATTACCAAACCAAACAACATAATATTTTTGCTTTTTTTTTGTCATGGCTATTTACGCAGTGCGGCTTTAGTTAAAATCTCCTCGATTATCTTTGGTAACCACTGATACTCCAGATGCTGTACTTTGGTGGCAACATCTTGCGGAGTGTCTTGCGTTAGTAAAGTAATTTTTTTCTGAAATATAACTCCACCTTGATCATACTGATTATTTACATAGTGTATGGTAATGCCGCTGTGAGTTTCTTTATTTGCCACCACAGCCTGATGTACATAGTGACCATACATTCCTTTTCCACCATATTTTGGCAATAAGGCTGGGTGTATGTTTATGACCTTGTTTGGGAAGGCATCTATAATAATTTTAGGAAATTTAAGCAAAAAGCCCGCCAAAACAATAAGGTCTGGTTTGTACTCTTTTAACAAACAAAGTAGGCCTTGGGGGGCTAACATTTCAGCTTTAGTGAAGGACAAAGCCTCTATATTAAGTGCCTTAGAACGATCTAGTACCTTGGCATTTTTATTATTTGATAGTACACAAATAACCTGGGCATGTTTTGAGTTTTGAAAATATTTTATAATATTTTGTGTGTTTGTGCCATTGCCTGAAGCAAATATTACAATGCGCTTCTTCATAGGTTTTGATTGGGTGTTCGCAGAAGTTATCATCAATAAATATCACAAAAGTAAGGCAATAGAGATACACTTCTATTAAAAATGTTAAATTTGGTTATAGATTTTTTTTTTAAAGTAGTGTTTTAAGTTAAAATATTTTATTTTTACCGCTTAATTAAAATTTAAAAACAAAGATTATGTCAGACATTGCATCAAGAGTAAAAGCTATCATCGTAGACAAATTAGGTGTAGACGAGAACGAGGTTGTAAACGAAGCAAGCTTTACTAACGACCTAGGAGCAGATTCGCTAGATACGGTTGAGCTTATTATGGAATTTGAGAAAGAATTTGATATCCAAATTCCAGATGATCAAGCTGAAAACATTGCTACAGTTGGTCAAGCAGTTTCATACATTGAAGAGAACAAATAAGAAAAATTCTTTATGGAATTAAAGCGAGTTGTAGTAACAGGCCTTGGCGCACTTACCCCTATTGGAAATAATATTCAAGAATATTGGGATGCTTTAAAGAGCGGTAAAAGTGGTTGCGCACCTATTACTTATTTTGATACTGAAAAGTTCAAAACTAAATTTGCTTGTGAGATTAAGAATTATGATCCGTTACAACATTTTGACCGCAAAGAGGCTAGAAAGCTAGATCGATTTGCTCAATACGCACTAATCTCTAGTGACCAGGCCATAAAAGATGCCGCCCTAGACATGGATGCCATCGATAAATTTCGAGTTGGTGTTATTTGGGGAGCTGGTATTGGAGGTATTGAAACATTTCAAAATGAAGTAATAAACTTTTCACAAGGGGATGGAACGCCACGTTTCAACCCCTTTTTTATTCCAAAAATGATTGCAGATATTGCCCCTGGTAATATTTCAATCAAACATGGGTTTATGGGACCAAACTATACAACGGTTTCTGCCTGTGCTTCTTCTGCCAATGCTATGATTGATGCATTAAACTACATTCGTTTAGGCCATTGTGATATTATTGTAACAGGAGGAAGTGAAGCAGCTGTAACCATGGCTGGTTTAGGTGGTTTTAATGCCATGCATGCCCTTTCTACGAGAAACGAATCTGCAGAATCTGCATCAAGACCATTTGATGCTACTCGTGATGGATTTGTATTAGGAGAAGGTGCTGGTGCATTGGTATTAGAAGACTACGAACACGCAAAAGCACGTGGCGCAAAAATATACGCCGAGGTAATTGGTGGTGGTATGTCTAGTGATGCATATCACATGACTGCTCCGCATCCAGAAGGCATTGGTGTAGAGCGTGTAATGCATAATTGTTTAAATGACGCAGGCATTCAGGCCGGTGAAGTTGACGCAATAAACACACATGGTACCTCAACACCTCTTGGAGATGTTGCAGAATTAAAAGCAATTAGTAAAGTATTTGGTGCACATGCCAATAAAATAAACATCAACTCTACAAAATCTATGACAGGACATCTACTTGGTGCCGCTGGTGCGATAGAAGCAATTGCCTCTATTTTATCCATGCAGCACAATCTAGTGCCTCCTACCATTAACCACACCCAGGTTGATCAAAACATAGATCCATCTTTAAACTTGACACTCAATAAAGCACAAAAGAGAGAGGTAAACATTGCCATGAGTAATACTTTTGGCTTTGGGGGACACAATGCTTGTGTGCTATTTAGAAAACTAGATGCCTAAAACAATGGCAACTTTTAAAAACATATTTAATCCCCGTGCCCATAAGGACGGGGGTTTTTTTTTAGCAATAAAAGAACTGTTGGGTTTTAATCCTAAAAACATTGGTATATACCAAGAAGCCTTTACCCACCGCTCTACTAATACAACCTCCACACAAGGGCATGCGCAAAACTATGAGCGTATGGAGTTTCTTGGAGACGCTATGTTAAGCGCTATTATTGCAGCCCACCTTTACAACCAAGTGCCAGGAGGAGATGAGGGCTACCTAACTAAAATGCGAAGCAAGGTGGTTAGCAGAGAACACCTTAACGAATTAGGAAGAGATCTAGAACTAACAAAACATGTAAAAACAACGGTGCCCATTGGCCAGTTTGGTGTTAATATTCATGGCAATGTGTTTGAAGCCTTGGTTGGTGCCATATACTTAGACAGAGGGTATAAGTACTGCGAAAAATTTATTAACAAAAGGGTAATAGAGCCCTACGTTGATATTGAAAAACTAGAAGGAAAGGTAATTAGTTACAAAAGCTTATTTATTGAATGGTGTCAAAAAAATAAACATCAGTTTAAGTTTACTGTGTATGAAGATACAGGAAACGATACTCTTAAACATTTTGGCGTAAAACTAACCCTAGATGGTAAGCTCGTTGGAAAGGCAAGAGCAACCTCAAAAAAGAAAGCGGAAGAACAAGCAGCCAAAAGAGCCTATTATAAATTACAAGAGGCAATAGACGGTTTTAGCAAAAAAAGCTAAGATATCCCTGGCGGCAACATTAGTTTACCGCTACATTACTACAACATATTGTAGTTTAGCCTAGAATTTATAGCATCTTTTTATATTTCTACTGAAAGTATATATACTTTTACCTATTATACCTGAGGCTATGGGAACTCATAAATTAGTGTTGGATGATGATTTTGAAGAAGACTTCTCCCTTATCGCTATTCATTGTAGTGAGGAGCCTTATAAAGTTGCCTATATTCTAAATCAATTTGCTCGTTTAAAACTGCGCCGTGAAAAAGTAGATTTAGCATTTACCTCTAATGGCATGGAAATAACATTACCGCTTTTTGGGTTTGTAGATCATACAGAATATACAGACTATAGCTTAGTGGCAAACAAATGTAAATCTGCAATTACTAAAACAAACAACAGCGGTGGGCTTTTTGGCAACACCACAGACAAAGAAACAGTAATTACATACCTTATTCCAGAACTAAAGAAAGTAGACTATTTTTTAAAAATCCAGAGCGATTTTGACAACCTAGGAACTAAAATGTTGATCAACCAGATCAACGATATAAAACAAATAATTTCTGCCTACCAAGTAGCGCCAGAAACCCTTAAATCAAAGGACAACCTAATATTTGACTAAATGCCAAATCAAAAAAAGACTAAAATTGTAGCCACCCTAGGGCCTGCTACTGCAGACAAGAAGATTCTTAAACAAATGATTCTAGCTGGAGTTAATGTGTTTCGCGTTAATTTCTCTCATGCAAATTATGACAATGTTAAACAAGTAGTTGCCCTTATCAGGGAGCTAGCAACAGAGCTCAACACCTCAACTGCAATTCTTGCAGATCTACAAGGCCCAAAATTAAGAGTGGGAATGATGAAAGAGGAAGTGATTGTTCATCCAGGAGATGAAATTTCATTTTGCACCGGAGAAGAATTTGAAGGAAACTCCAAGAGAGTGTACATGAACTACAACAATTTCCCTAAAGATGTTAAAAAGGGTGAACGTGTACTTCTTGATGACGGAAAATTAATGTTTGAAGTACTCTCCACAGATGGAAAATCAGAGGTAAAAACCAAGGTAATACAAGGGGGTCCTTTACGCTCTCGTAAAGGTGTCAATCTACCAAACACAAACATCTCTTTACCTGCACTAACAACAAAAGATAAAGAAGATGCTGTTTTTGCAATCTCTCTTGAAGTAGATTGGATAGCACTTTCTTTTGTGCGCCATGCGGCAGATTTAAAAGAACTACAAGCCTTAATTAAAGCCAATAGTAAATATAAAATTCCAATTATAGCGAAAATAGAAAAACCAGAGGCGGTCGCTAATATTGATAAAATTGTTGCCCATTGTGATGGCCTTATGGTTGCCCGGGGTGACCTAGGAGTTGAGGTTCCTGCAGAGGAGGTGCCGCTGATTCAAAAAGAACTAGTTCTTACAGCAAAAAGAGCAAGAATTCCAGTTATTATTGCCACTCAAATGATGGAAACAATGATTTCATCTCTCACGCCAACAAGAGCAGAGGTAAATGATGTTGCAAACTCTATTATGGATGGGGCAGATGCAGTAATGCTAAGCGGAGAAACTTCGGTAGGTAAATACCCTGTAGAGGTAATTCAAAAAATGGCCAGTATCTGTACCCAGGTAGAAAACTCTTCTCTAATCTCTGTGCCACATGAGCCTCCTCATGTTAAAACCAACCGTTATATAACAAAATCAATATGTTATCATGCAGCTAATATGGCTAATGAAATTAATGCAACAGCTATTTGTACCCTAACCAATAGTGGGTATACCGCATTTCAGATATCTGCATGGAGACCAGATGCGCATATTTTGGTGTTTACAAATAACCGCAGAATACTATCCAGATTAAACTTGTTATGGGGAGTAGCCTCTTTTTACTATGATAAATATGAAAGTACGGATCAAACCGTAGAAGACGTTAATAAAATTGCACACAAAGCAGGTATTGTAGCAAAGGGAGATTACCTAATTAACCTAGCGGCAATGCCAATTGTAGATAAAGGCATGGTAAATACACTTCGTGTTTCTCAGGTGTAAAGGCCCACTAACAATACTATAGTCTTTTAGAAAAAGCCCCTTAAAATAATTATTTTAAGGGGCTTTTTAACACTGTTGCTGTTGTGTGTTTACAAGACAACATATTGCTGTTTAATTTTCATCATACCATCTTGTTTGCTTATACTTAGGTGTTGTTTAAAGTTGCTGGTTGTGAAATTATATACAATTTCAACAAGGGTATTGTTCAATCGTGTTACTTGTAGCTCACTAATGAGTGCTTCTATTGGCTTGTTTTGGTTATTTATTACTTGAGCGTCTCTCCCTTTAGGATCTGGCATTGCAAAATCTCTTGGGATATCATATAGTTTTTGGGCAATCGAGTAGGCCTCATACCATTTTGTAGTAGGTATTAAAAGTGTTTCTGTACTGCTGGGCTCACTAGCTGTACCGCCAACAAGCTCGGTTATACTGGCAGTAGGGTGCGTGTTTTGCAAATCAGCAATATACATCTTTGGGTTTGCACCCGGCTCTGGCGGAAAGAGCTCAGACAAATACCCGCTAAATGCAAATCCTGTTTTATTGTTATACAACACCTGATGCATCCCTCCCTTAACGCCCCTAATATTCATGGTGTTATTTGCCTCTAAAGACACAATTTCCACTTTAGTGCCGTAGGGCATCACGGCGAGTTTTTGACTTTTTAGGTTGTTGTACTGCCTTAAAGAAAGACCGCTTGCTGCTGTTACATAAAGTGAAGTTGTCTTTTTTTCTGGTGGGGATTGAGCGCTTATTTGTGTAAGTGCTATTTCTGTTTGTTGGGGCAATTTTTCTTTACAGGATGTAAAAAATGTGATTGCGATGAGTGCGGCAATGACAAGAGCTTTCGTTTTCATAAGGATTGGGTATTAAATTTAAAGTAAAGCTATTGGCATAAAGAGTCTTTTTTTTAAAGGTTGATTATAAATATATAACTAAACTTTATTTGGGTTTATTGCACTAGCATGGGTTTTAAAACTCAAATTTCATTTGGACATCGTATTTTTTTTCTTCTTTTAGGCTTAGCTTTTGCTTGTTTTCATTGTTAAGCCCAGACAAAGAAATCCCTAATAAGCGAACCGAGTTTTTCATTTTTTCTTGGTATAATAATTCTGTGATGTGCTCCATTATTAACGCCTCACTTGCCATATAAAAAGGCAGGGTTTTACTGCGAGTTTGCAGGGTGAAATCACTGTACTTTATTTTTAAGGTAATGGTTTTTCCAGCTACTTTGTTTTTTTTAAGACGGCGCTCAACCTCTTTTGCGATATCTTGTAACCGCTCTAGCATATACAACTCGCTTGATATGTTTTCGCCAAATGTGCGCTCTGCAGCCAATGATTTTCTGGTGCGTTGTGGGCTTACTTTACTGGTGTGGATCCCCCTTACAATGTTAAAATAATAGGGGCCACTTTTGCCAAAATGTTCAGTTAAAAACGCGAGCGATTTTGTCTTTAAATCATTGCCGGTGTATATCCCTAAACGGTACATTTTTTCTTTCATTACTTTTCCAACTCCATAAAACTTTTTAATGTCTAGGGCTGCTATAAAGTCTAACACCTGTTCTGGAGAAACCGTTTTTTGGCCATTTGGTTTGTTGTAATCACTGGCAATTTTAGCAACAAATTTATTGATAGAAATTCCTGCGCTGGCATGTAAGCCGGTTTTTTGATAGATCTTTTCTCGTATTTGTTGGGCAATTACTGTGGCGCTTGGGTTTCCTTTTTTGTTTTGGGTAACATCAAGATACGCCTCATCTAAGGAAAGCGGCTCAACCAAATCTGTGTATTCAAAAAAAACACTGCGTACTTTATCAGAAATTTCTTTGTAGCGGTCAAAATCTGTTTTAACAAAAATAAGATGCGGACATAATTTAAGGGCCAAGGCCCCAGACATGGCAGAACGCACCCCAAATTTCCTAGCCTGGTAGCTTGCTGCGCTTACCACGCCTCTTTTGCCGCCACCTCCTACTGCTATTGCTTTACCAACCAAAGATGGATCATCGAGTTGGGCAACACTCGCATAAAAGGCGTCCATGTCTACATGAATAATCTTTCTGATATCAATGGGGGTCTGCATAGGGTAAAGTTACTATCTTTAAATCACAAATATTAGCAACCTAGAGCAAATTACTCGTGCTGCTTAAAAGATATTCTTTGAGCTATTATTTTTTGAGTAAATCGTATTAAAAAACAAGCCCTAGGAGTTTCAAAAACAAATCATGCAAGAAATAGAACGTAAATTCTTAGTTAAAAACGATGCTTATAAAGCACAAGCCGCGAGTCATAAAAGAATTACTCAAGGCTATTTAAACGCCCATCCAGAGCGTACTGTTCGGGTTCGGGTGAAAGGAGATCAGGGCTTTTTAACCATTAAAGGAAAGTCTAACAAAACGGGCACCACGCGTTTTGAATGGGAAAAAGAAATCCCCCTGTCTGAGGCGCAAAGCTTACTTGAGCTTTGTGAGAAGCCTATTATTGACAAAATTAGATATAACGTTCCGGTGGCAAATCATGTATTTGAAGTAGATGTTTTTGCTGCAAACAATGAGGGTCTTGTAATTGCTGAGGTAGAATTAAGTCATGAACAGCAGCCCTACACCTGTCTCTTATACACATCTCCGAGCCCACGAGACAGGCAGAAATCT
>OJIO01000443.1_pt1 | contig 27193 bp, 17 predicted proteins | sample 1595621 | NCBI WGS metagenome assembly OJIO01 (sample SAMN05416776, study PRJEB24817) | seawater metagenome | isolation source: Sea water | place: Canada:Atlantic | collected 2013-07 | reverse complement strand
CTATCCTCTTCGTCGGCAGCGTCAGATGTGTATAAGAGACAGAAACAAGACAAAAAAAAACCGAAGCTCAATTAAGAACTTCGGATCGTTTATTTTAGTTAAGTATAAGATTACATTCCCATACCACCCATCATACTAGATAGGTCACTCATATTTATCTTTTCAGCACCAGTAGTATTAAGCGCAAACTTGCTCATATCTACAACATTTTTAATGTCTTTTGTCATGATTGACATCGTAGTGCCATTCGTAGTGATTGTAATTTCTAGTGGATATCCTTTTAATTGAAGATCTTCCATTCCAGGAATAAAATCAGAATCAATCTTAATATCTTCTGTAATCCATGCTTCCATTGTCATTCCAGGCTGGTCTGCTCTTGTTATGGTTGCTTTAGTTACTGTGTATCCAAGAATTTCTTTCGTCTGGCTTTTGTCATATTTGATTTCCATACCAGCTACAGCTTTCGACACTTCATTTTTGTTCGCAATATCATTTGTTTCTTCAGCCCACATTTTGGACCCCATAGCATTGATTAGGATATCTGTTTTGTTCGCTTTTTTATCAACGAGGGTTGACATATTCATCATACCGCCCATTAGATTGATCGATGTTAATACTTTATCCCCTGCAAAATGTACTTCCATTTGAGCGCCTTTAAGCATGCCTAATTCAGCACCTTGTTGTCCAGTGCTCGTAATATCGGTCATTTCCATTTTGATGTAACCTTCGGTCATCACCATTTGTGCAGATGCTGATCCGAAGACAAGTACTGCAAGAAGAATGTTAATTATGTGTTTCATATATATAGATTAATTTTATTTAAAGAAGGATAGATATATTCAATTCCAATTCCAAAACGCCAAAAATAGTCAAAATGTTACAGCTAACGATTATTTATCTCGTCACGTATTTTTGCTGCTTTTTCATAATCTTCTGCCGCCAATACTTCTTCTAGCATCTTTTCTAATGCTTCTTTCGAGTATTCTTTTAGTGTTTTCTTTTTAGGTTTCTCTTTTTCAGGTTTAGATTCTGTTTCTTCCCCCAATGGTTCATCTAAAACTACGCCAGCTGTCTCCATAATAAATTCATGCGTATAAATAGGACATTCGAATCGAACAGCCATAGCTATTGCATCAGAAGTGCGAGAATCAATAGGAATTATTTCACCATTACATTCACAGATCAATTGCGCATAAAAAATCCCATCAAGAAGATTATTGATAACAATCTCCTTCAGAGTTACATTGAATGAAGTTAGTGCATTCATAAACAAATCATGTGTAAGTGGTCGATTTGGAGACATCTTTTCCATTGCAACAGCAATAGCTTGCGCTTCAAAACCTCCAATCACTATTGGCAACCTTCTGTTTCCGCCTTCTTCACCTAATACAACTGCATAATTGTGCGATTGTGTTACGCTGTGCGATAAAGCAACTATATCCAATCTTATTTTATCCATATCTCTTCCTCCTGTATTGGGCTGCAAAGTAAATATAATATATTCATTTGTATGGTATGTAACTGTCGGTTTTCTTTGTTATTTGGTTTCCTTTCTAAAGTTAAAAACAAAAAACACTTCCGGAAGTTAATCTGAAAGTGCTTTTTGTTACTTTAAATCCATATTATCTTATGCGAACATTTCTGTTCCTGCAAAATGAAAATCACTTTCGATTTTTGCATTGTCATCACTATCAGATCCATGAACTGCATTTTCTCCTATACTAGTTGCATAATTCGCTCTGATTGTTCCTTCCGCAGCTTCTGAAGGGTTAGTTGCGCCTATCAAAGTTCTGAAATCATCTACTGCATTGTCTTTTTCTAAAACTGCAGCAACGATTGGTCCTGAAGACATAAATTCTACTAATTCTCCGTAGAAAGGTCTTTCACTGTGAACTGCATAAAACTCACCCGCTTTTTCAGCTGATAGTTTAGTGTATTTCATAGCAATGATTTTAAAACCTGCACCATTAATTTGGTTAAGGATTGCCCCGATGTGTCCGTTCTTTACAGCATCAGGTTTGATCATTGTGAAAGTTCTGTTACTAGCCATCTTTATTCTTTTTTTATGTTTTTCTTAAATATCGCGCAAAAGTAAGAAAGTAATCAATCATTTAGGTAGTTAAATGATGTATTTCATTGGGTTGTTTTTGAAATGTCTAAAGTAAATATGGTCTTGCAAGATAAATTTGGCTTTTACTATAGTTTTACAAAACGTTTTACACTACTTTTACTACTAGTTCTTACATCAATTAAATAGATCCCATAAGCAAAATTTCCAACAGGAAGTCTGGTGAATTTACTCTCCAATTTGCCTGATTTCACTAACCTTCCATTAACATCAAATATTGAATAATCCGCTTTGGTGCTATCTGCAAGATTTATATCTAATATATCATTTGTTGGGTTAGGCGAAAGCGTAAGTTTAAGTTCATCCGTATTACTTACAGAAGATCCATCACCTACTTCGAACGTGGTATTAAATGCTCTAAGTCCCCCGTTGTCGTTTCCGACTATAACTTCATAAAAATTATCATCATCAAGATCAGCATATATAGCGGTTGATCTTAGACCAACATCTAGAATAGGCATTTCATGATAAACTATATTGAAAGAATCATAAAGATTCCCTTCGATATCATTGAAAACAAAGACATTTCCACCTCTACTTCCTACACTAAGGAATAATTCCTCATTAGAGACAAAGAAACTTGGTGAACTAGATCCGCTGGTCGTATTAATAGCCTTAGTGTATACATTCCCTAATGTATTCGTATTTCCAACAGCAGATACATCAGAATTAAAATCGGGCTCACCGACTGTTCCTATATTTTTGAAAAAATTAAGACCCCCAAATTCTCCAGTTTCAGCATTTGTATTATCATTTTTTTCTCCAACTATTAAATCATTTAAACCATCACCATCAAGATCGTAAATTGCTGGTTTACAATTTGATCCTGGCTTGATGTCTTTATATTGATAAATAAAATTGTCGAATTGATAAGGGTTCCCAGCTCCAGCTTTATTTTCCCAATAGTACAAATATCCTCTCTTGTCTGCTATGACTAAATCATAGTCCCCGTCACTATCAAGGTCTCCTAGAGTAGGTGCAAGGTATCCATCAAAATCACCCACTATTCCACTCATCCCTAAGTAATCATCTGAAACCAGCTTATAAGAAGGTGAAGATTTTGTTCCCACATTTTCGTATAAATACAATGATTTAGTTTCTGTATCGCTACTAAAGACTTTCCTGTGGGTACCTACAAGTATATCTTGCCGTCCGTCGCCATTATAATCCAAAAAAGTAGGATGAGAACTGCTTCCCATGATCAAAGATGTATTTTGCAGAAAATCCTTTTCTATAAGTTCGAAACTTGGTGAAGCATCCGTTCCTACATTTCTATAGTACCATATGTGGTTCACATTTTGAGCTCCATTATTATTGTTTTGAGAAGCTATCAGATCTCTTTTTCCATCATTGTCAATATCAATAAAAAACGGTGCTATATGTACATATATATCTACTTCATTAGCAGCTGTAGGATATTTTAGATTCTGAGAAATCATGTGTGCCATTTCACTTGACCCCCCATTTTCGAGATAAACGAGTCCGTTATTTGTTAAATCTCCTAGCAACATATCTAAATCACCATCATCATCACCATCAAGCGCAAGCACTGTAGAGCCTGCATGTCTCAATCCGGCAGCATCACCTTTTCCATCATCATGCAATCCAGGAGAACACATCGTTGAACTGCTACTCAAGGAGATTTCTTCTCCTACACCACTCTCAAAGAACTTACCCCAGCATGCATCTGCTAGTACGTAGATAAGCGTATCTGTCAGGCCCATTTCCTTGGTCATGTTCTTATAATAATACATGTAGCTTCCACCTGGCTCAAACGTAAGAAAATCTAAATCTTCATCTCCATCAACATCAATAATGGCAGGAATATCAATACTGCTCACATATAATTGAGTAAAAAAATTGTTTCCTGATGGAATTTGCAAAATATTCCCCAATCCAAAATTGAATTTCATCAACTCGAAGGAAATATTGTCTCCTTGGCTAGTATTTCTCCAAACCTCTACGCCTGGTAAAACAGATGATAATGTGAAAATGTCTTTTTTCCCATCTCCATTAAAATCATGAAATTGAGCAAAATTGCGTAAATCCGGAAACTGATTAGTATACTCAGGTGCATATTCATAATCTGCATTTCCTGGAGTAGATTTGTTGATAAACGGAAGAAGTACATTGCCATTCCTATCAAAAACAATAAGGTCTTCAGCACCTTGACCATCTAAATCAAAACTAGAAAACTGAGGTGCTATCAATCCCCCTATAAGTGCATTCACTTGTATTTCTCCATCTACTTCAAATGGAATATTAATTGGATCAAAATTTTGCCCCAAGACAGAACTGCCCTGAATCGTACAAATGAATATCAAGAATAAGAATGTTCTTTTCATATGTTTAAAATTTTATTTGCTCAAAAAGTCAACGATTTATATTTAATCATCTCCGTCGGTGTCTGAGCATGTACACCAGAATCTCAAAAAATAAAAATTTAAGGGCACAAAAAATTAACCAACGACTTTAATTACTTCCTCTGGTCTCTATAGCCTAGTCATCGACATTTCATATCCTTTAAGTATTTGTGTATATTTCTGATCTATAATGTCTCACATCTTAAGAATGTGGCAACAGTATCAATCTACCTACAAAACTATAAAAACCATCCAATGGTTGATTTATCTTGCAAGACATTTCTTATATTATTACTTGGTGTCTTCTTCGGCACACATATTTACGGATAATCCGATAAAGATCAGATTTTTAACATCCAAAATGATCAAAATGGATTGTATATATCTACTAATTCCGCCAAAGCTGAGATTGATTTTATAATCGATGGGGAATTTACTGCTACTTATTTTGGTGGAAATGGCTTCGTCAATTTCTTTCTTTTTATAGGTGGAATTTTGACCCTGTATCTCATTGTGATGAATTTTGGAAAACGAATTTCACCTATAATTAAATAAATCCATCTCAATGGAAATGATTAAAGAAGTGTCTGCACAAATGACCATAAGACGGCCAGCATCAGAAGTCTACCAAGCTTTTATTAATCCTGAAATTACTAAACAGTTTTGGTTTACTGACAGCACAGGTCCACTAGAACTAAACAAAACCGTTACTTGGGAATGGAAGATGTATGGTGTCTCAGCCGAGGCTACAGCATTAGAACTTATACCAGATGAATTAATCAAAATGAAATGGGTAGGTGGAGGAAGTGAAACTACAGTATAATTTCACTTTATTTCTATTTCACCTTCTGTAACTTATTTATCTATCAAACATTATGGTTTTGATCAGAAAGGTAAGGAGCTTCAAACTGCAATCATAGATTCTAATGGGGGATTTAATATGGTATTGGCTGGATGTAAGGCTTGGTTAGAACAAGGAATAAATATTAATTTGATTGTGGATAAGTACCCTAAAGATGTTGCTGAGTATTATTCTAGAAGTTAATATAAAAACACGGATAGCATCATCTTGATTGTCTAAAGACCTCAGAGGTTTTGAAAACCTCTGAGGTCTAAAAAATCCCCTATATTTGCCTCACAATACTAAAGAATGAAATTACTCACCAATACACAGATAGCTCAAAAAATAAATAGATTAGCAATCGAAATACTCGAGCACAACTATACTGAAAAATCAATCGTCTTAGCTGGCATCAATAACAATGGTCTTGGATTTGCCAAATTGATCAAAAGGGCGATTAATAAAATATCAGACGTAGAAATCACCTTAGCCAATATCACACTCAATCCTGCCAAGCCGACTAAAGATGATGTAAGTATCAATCTCTCAGATGAAGAACTTAAAAACGAAGTGGTTATCATAGTAGATGATGTGGCGAATACTGGGCGGACTATCTTCTACGCATTCAAGCCATTTCTTGATATAATTACCAAAAAAGTAGAAGTTGCTGTATTGGTGGATAGGAAGCATAAATCATTTCCTATCAAAGTAGATTATGTTGGACTTTCTCTGGCGACTACGTTGCAGGATAATATTAAAGTAAAATTAGGTGTGGCGAAGGAGCGGGAAGTTTGTTTGGAGTAAATTTATAAAACTTCGCCTTGTGCTTAATTTTGAAATGCTTCTTTCCAATCTTTAAATTCCGCCTTTTTTCTTCTTGCAATAGGGACTTCTGAGCCATCAGAAAGGCTCACTGAATCCCTCTTGGAGTTATGCTCTATATGTGCACCATTTATTAGATGAGACCTATGGCACCTATAAAATCCTTTATCATTCAAAAGTTCTTCTAAGAAGGCCAATGTTTTACTTACGAGCTTCTTTTCACCATCCTTCAGATAAATATAGCTGTAATTGCTATCGCCCTTCAATCGGATGATATCATTAATCACTAGATTAATTTCACCCTCTTGTGTTTTTAAAATCAATTGATGATTTGATACTTGCTTGGTTTGTTGATTCAGCAAGGCCAAGTATACGTTTTCATTATTGAGTGTGCTTCTCTTATATCGTTTGATTGCCTTTTTTAATTCACCTAAATCGATTGGTTTTAATAAATAATCTAAAGCATTGAATCTGATGGCTTTGATAGCATAATGGCTATAGGATGTAATAAATATGATCTTAAAATCAATGTTCTCAATCTGAGTAAGCATTTCAAATCCAGTCATGTCTGCCATCTCCACATCAAGAAAAATTAGCTCTGGTTTATAAATTGATATTTTTTCGAGCCCTTCTTTTCCACTGATTGCCGTGCTCAAAACTTCCACTTCTGGAAAGTATTGATTAAGCTTATCACTTAACAAATCTCTGATAAATGGGTCATCATCGATAATCATACTTCTAATCTTGGTTAATTTCATATCATGAGTTTCGGCTATCTAATAATATTCCTCCAAAACTAGTCTAATTTCAAGGTGTTTAGAATAAATTACCCTCAATTCCATCTTACATTTACTCTAGCATATACTCTAATGTTTTTTTTCACTCAAACGATTTCCGTCTTATTTATGAATTCAAGATTTTAACTCTTCATAAATCGGTCCGATCAATTCCTCGGCTTTGTAAGGTTTTGGAATATAGTTATTCATCCCTGCAGCATAACAATTCTCTATTTCAGGTTTTATTAAACTAGCCGTCATAGCAATTATTGAAATTGGCTTTTTGACACCTATTTTGGATTCTAGATCCCTAATTGCCCGTGTAGCTTCAAAACCATTCATATTTGGCATTTGTACGTCCATTAATATGAGATCATACTGTCCATTTTCAAATTTGTTCACAGCTTCTAAACCATCAGCTACAATATCAATTATAACATCTTTGAAATAATAGGAAAGATCATCCAATGCTATCATCTGATTAAAACTATTATCCTCGGCCAACAACACACGTATTCCTCTAAGTGATCCAGCCATTTGTTTTAGCTTTTCTTCTGAGATTAGGTCTTGACCAACCGCATCTATTGGCGCTGTCAATAATGGTAAACTAACATAAAAGGTACTCCCTACCCCCTCTTGGCTTTCCACCCAAAGTTTTCCGCCTTGCAATTGTGTTAATTGCTGTGAAATGCTTAATCCGAGACCAGTCCCTCCATATTGACGACTGGTAGATCCTTCAGCTTGTGCGAAGGCATCAAAAATGTTTTTCAAATTACTTTCGGCCATACCGACCCCAGTATCTTTGATGCTAAAGATCAATCGATCTTCTTTCTTTTCTAGCGCAATATTTACATTTCCTTTTTCAGTAAACTTAATTGCATTGCCAACAATATTTAGTAGGATTTGATTGAGACGAGTTGGATCCCCCATAACTACATCTGGTATATCTTCAGAAATTTGGCTGGTAAAAGAAAGGCCTTTCTCCTCCGCTTTGTACTTTAAAATTTGCATTACATTATTTACTACTTCTGAAAGATAGATAGGTATACTTTCAATATCCAACTTACCAGCCTCTATCTTTGATAAATCAAGAACATCATTCAGAATAACAACAAGATTTTTAGAGCTTTTTTTCATAACGTCCAAATACACATCTTGCGAGGGAGGATGATCATTACGCTCAAGGATCTTCACCATGCCAGAGATTGCATGCATGGGAGTTCGTATTTCGTGGCTCATATTTGCTAAAAACTGCTCCTTGTACTTTTCCGATTGCTCTACTTTTTTCTTTTGTTCTTCAATGATTGCTTTTTGCCGTTTCGTCTCTTTATATCGACTGAAATTAAAAAATGCCAATAATGAAATGAGTAATAATGCAACCGAAGTAGCCAAGAAAAGTTTTTGTTGGTATTCCTTCTTTTGAGTTTCTATAGCGATCAGTTTTTCATTTTCAGCATCATCTATTGCTTTTTGTTTATCATATTCTGACTGAACTTGCATTTCAATAATTGCCTTTTGATTTTCTTTACTATTCAAACTATCACGCATCTGATGAAATAATTCATTCATTGCCAGAGCCTTTTTATAGCTTCCAATAGCTTTATAAGCTTTCATAAGACTTTCCGAAGACATTTCTATATTCTTGACATCAGTAGTTTCTTGGTAAAAACTTAATGCTTCAGTGCTATAGACGATTGCTTTGGCGTATTTTCCTTGGTTCATCAAAATAAGTCCAATTTTACTCTTTGCACTAGCAATAGAATTTAAATTTTTAATTTTTTCGGATAATTGTAATCCTTTTGTTAAGTATTCTAATGCACGTTCTAGCTTACCTTCATCATAATAAATACATCCCATATTCTGCGAAAGTCCTGCGATGTAAGGAATGTTTCCTGACTCTTCGATAAACACCATAGCTCTCTCTAAATATTCTAATGCTTTTTTGTTCTTTCCTTGACTCGCATAGATACCTCCCAAATTAGATAAGGAGCCTGATATAAGTGTTTTGTTTCCTGTTTCCTCAAAATAGGCTAGGTTTAAAAGAATAAGTTTACGTGCTTCGTCTAGATTTCCTTGTTGTAGATAAATTTGAGCCATTGAAGCCTGTACTTTAACCACATTATACTCATTATCTAGTTCTTCAAATATATTTTTTGATCTGTTTAGGTATTCAATACCTTTTGGGAAATCACCCTTCTTCATATAATTTTCTCCAATATTTGATAAACTTTTACCGATTGATTCCTTATCCTGTATTTCTTCACTAAGTTTTAGTATTTGCAAATTATATTCGAGTGCTTTCCCTAATTCTCCCCTTGCTTCGAGTACCCTTGAGATATTACCTAAGGTACTTATTTTAGGTTTTTTATCACTAAGCTCTATAGATAATTTTAATGCGTGATTAAGAATTTCAAATGCTTCATCTGGTTTGCCCTTTAACAAATAGGAGTCTCCTTGAATATTTAAAGCAAGAATCATGAAATTCTTGTTTTCGATTGATTTTGCAAGATCAAATTGTAATTGAGCATAATAAAAAGCACTATCTGGATTCGCAAAACGGAAACCTTCCTGTGCAATTATGCCTACAGCTTTTAAACGGATGGTATCTGATATTGAGGTGTCGTTCCAAACAGCCTTAAGTGAATCTGTATTAACTTGTGCTGTTGAAGAAAATGAAAAGAACAATAGTAATAGTAATAATGATTTTTTCATAAAAAAGGCTTTTTTGATAAGGATGTGCAATCATGGTTTATTTTTAATTATTATAATCAAGCAAAATACTTTCCTAATATTGAATTCACTTCATTTGTCGCAACTAATATTTTTTCTAAAATGTTTTCTACTAAAATTTCAAGGTCGATGTAGGGCATGATTTCATATTCAAACTCAAGCCTGCGTATAGGCATTTCCACATTAGGGATTCCAAAGAATTGTAACTGTGGACTCATTTGATGTAGAATTTGACGAATTGATTTTCTGTCTTCTAACTCTAAACTATTTTTTAAACTTTCAATTCTGGCAGGCATTAACTCTTGAAATTGCTTTAAGTATTTTTTTACGACTAACTGATCTCCTCTGGAAATACTAATAAGGTTTTTCAGATCTAAGTAACTCGCATTCCAAATTAATTCCATAGGATCGTTGATTTAATTAAAGGATACATAAATAAGGTAGAATCAATCATCTTTGGTGATTATTTTTTATGTGAACGCAATTACAAAACCATTGCGCATTATTCATGATTATATTACAAAATAAAAGTTTGTAAAAAAAAAATCAATTTATCATTTAGCTCTTTCAATAATAACTAATTTTGATAAACGTTAGCAGCCACAGATTATGCTGTGGCTGCTTTTTAATTACAATTTGGGGTTATGCAAAATGCATCTAATTATTGAATAATCAACTTTTTTATTAGTGTGCGTCCATCAATTTCGATTTCAACAATGTAAAGCCCTGAATCTTGATATGAAAGATCGATTTCAAAAGTCGATTCATTAATATTATTCAAGTGATAAGCTTTTACCTGTTGTCCGATTAAGTTATATATAGCAATATTCACATCATTTGATTGTTTCAAATTCAAATGAATCTGACTGTAACCAAATGAAGGGTTTGGTGAGATTGAAACTGGAGATTCTAAAAGATTATCTATCGTATTATTAACAATTTCAACATCAAACGTTGTTTCAATAATATCTTCACATGATGTAGTATATCCTTCTATTGTAGCTGTAGTCACAACAGTATAACTACTTGCATCATCTGAAAAAACATGACTAGTCATATCGCTACTCTCTACAGATGTGCCATCACCAAAATCCCATGTTGTTGACGAAATGGTACTTCCACTAAAATATTGATCAAATGCTATTTTATTAAAAAACCTACTGCCCACCAATGAAGAATGATCTGCTGTAAATGTATAACTAGAGTCTGCAAATACAGTATTATTTTCCGCATCTGTTGTTATTCCTGCCGAAATATCATAATTCACAAATGGCTCCATTATAAAATCAAAATTGAAGGCTCCAGGAGGGCCTGTTGTTTCTGCCACAACCCAAGTGCCTTGAAATAGTAACAGTGCTAATTGCTCTCCTTGTCCAGCTCCCGCCATACCACTATTTGTATTCATCGCCAAAGGAGTAGTCGATTGCAATTCTGTTGTGATTACAAAATCACTAGTCATCGTTACTGGAGTGTCAAAATTGATATAGCTTATTGTGTCTGTTGAAGTTACTGTTATTTCGGTCATTGCCAATGCATCGCCCATAGGCAATCCATCCATTCCAGCTTCATAAATTGCACATTGTACTGGGGCATCTTCATTGATAATCCTCGCAAAAAGAGAAAATCCAGTTACCTCTACACTTGCTCCTTCTGGAACTTCAAATCTTTGACCTGCTGCAGTGAATGGTCCAGATAGAACTAGGCCTGGCAACATCCCATCCGTAAGATCAGCTTTCGCTTTACCATACTGGAGTGTATCTTGTCCACATGAAAATGCAGATGGTGTATCAACAGTTAATGTTGTTTCAATAACATCTTCACATGACGTTGTATATCCTTCTATTGTTGCTGTTGTCATAACAGTATAGCTACTAGCATCATCTGTAAAAACATGACTAGTCACATCTCCATTCTCTACAGATGTAGCATCACCAAAATCCCATGTTGTTGACGAAATGGTACTTCCACTAAAATATTGATCAAATGCTATTTTATTAAAAAACCTACTGCCCACCAATGAAGAATGATCTGCTGTAAATGTATAACTAGAGTCTGCAAATACAGTATTATTTTCCGCATCTGTTGTTATTCCTGCCGAAATATCATAATTCACAAATGGCTCCATTATGAAATCAAAATTGAAGGCTCCAGGAGGGCCCGAAGTCTCTGCAATCACCCAGTTTCCTTGAAACAACAGTAATGCAAGTTGCTCTCCTTGTCCAGCTGCTTCCATACCATTATTGGTATTAACCGCCAAAGGTGTTGCAGACATAAGTTCTGTAGTGATCACAAAGTCACTAGTCATGACTACTGGTGTATCAAAATTAATATAACTAATTGTATCATTCGCAGTTACTGTTATATCCGTCATTGCTAAGGCTTCTCCTATTGGTAGTCCATTCGTGTCCGCTTCATATATTGCACACTGGACTGGCGCATCTGTACTTATAATACTCGCAAAAAGAGCAAACCCTGTTACCTCTACACTTGCTCCTTCTGGAACTTCAAATCTTTGACCCGCAGCAGTGAATGGTCCTGATAAACCTAGGCCTGCCAACATCCCATCCGTAAGATCAGCTTTCGCTCTACCATACTGGAGTGTATCTTGTCCACATGAAGTAGTATTAATTAAGGACAGTTTTGATAGTTGATTGTAGCCCACAAAATCTGATGTGTGGTTCACATGATTTGTTATCATGTTTTCGAACGAAAAATTTTCTATAATTTCCTGGCTTTTTAAGTCAGAACTGTAGAGCATAGAAAATAGAAAAATAAAAAGGTATAGATTCTTCATAGTTATTGTATTTATGGTTAAAAGGGTGACTCATTAAAAAAATGGCAACTAAGCTTAGGCGCAATTTAGAGTGACTTATCCACTAGATTTAGAAGTAATTATTAAACGGTCTATTTACTTATTGAATAGTCTAATTAACAAATGAATTGACCGTTTACTCAACCGCTTACTCATACTTAGATTAAGTGAACAAATTAGTTTTTTGCAAAAGAATAGAAATTACTAGTTCTGATCAAGTCGAAAACATGGCCGTATCCATACTATCTCAAATAGAATCATTACTCGGATATTTTGGCATTGGATTTTGCCGGAGCTAACAAAACCGCTTCAAGTCTAGCCATACGCTGCTTTATTTGGTCCATTTCTGTAAGTTTACTTTGAAGTGAAGAAACCTCTGTTTTTAGCTGATTATTTTCTGAATCCAAATTTTCAATTTTCTGATAAAGTGCACGGATAGCCTCCACGGTCATTGCATCATACGTACCATATGCTGTTTGGAGATATCCAAGATTATCTTCAACTACCAATGAAGGAAAAACCTCCTGAATGTTCTGCGCAATGAAGCCATACTGGATACCTTCGGGACGTTTAGAACCCGTCTTGTCATCATTCCATTGGTAAGTTACGCCTTGCAGAGCAAGTAATTGATCTAACATGTGTTGACTATTGAGCGCTTTTATATCTTTTTTGAGTCGTCTGTCAGAATTACCTACCCATGAGCCTGCAGTAGTTTTGGATGCTTCTCCTTCTACCTCCAATTTATTAGTGGTTGCCGTTCTTCCTATACCTACATCACCAGTAGACGTAACTAATAAAACTTCTACTGGCGTTGAGGGTAAGTCCTCAGTTACTCTAAACTGATAATCAACCCCCGCACCCAAATTACTCTCTCCTCCAGAATAAGGGTCAGTATTGTTAGCACCAAAAAAACCTGCGTTACCACCATGTATTCTGAAAGTGTACCATGAAGCATCCAAAGGTAAATTAAGCGGCGTAGAAAGTACAAAGGGAGACGATAACGAGTTAGTAAAAGGAGCTTCAGCAGTTTCTGAATATAAAAGAAAACCATTATCAATAGTGCTATAACCATAGTAAATACTAAGTGTGATAGGACCAGTAATATTTGTAGCTACATCAATCGAAGTCAAAATTCCGCCTTCCACTAGAAAAAATGTTTGCCAAATGTCAGAAGAAAATGGAGACCATTGGGTCCAAACTGTTTGTTCTATAACAGTCTCGGAGTACCCTGGCACCTTAACTTCTAAAGGGCCATCCGGAGCTTCAGTTCCTATACCCACATTCCCGTTTGCATCTTCAAAAACAGAATTGGATTCCACCAATGCAGTACCATTCCATTTAGGTAGATAATTAATTGTATTTATACCTACTTGTGGATCAGCTTCTTTCGCCTTTAGTCCATTAGCACTGCTTGTCAGGATGTTGTCTGACACGACAGTATTTAATTTTATTTGAGCTGTGATGTCATTACCGGTTAGTGTAAAATCTATATTATCACTATCTGTCACAGTTGTACTGTCAATACCACCTAGACTGCTTAGATCAACGGTTTTTGTAGCTCCAGCCTCGGTAATTTCAAGATCAGTGCCATTAAGGATAGCTGCAGTGATAAGTTCGTTGGTTTCATCAAAATCTGCATCGTTAACATCATCTGTAAATGTGCCACCATTGTTGGACAAGGTGATCGTATTACCCATTTTTGAAATGGTTTGTATCTCATTCGCTGGATCAGAATCTGCGTCATCTACAGCATCTGTACCATCAGAAAAACCAGCAGGGATTCCTGGTAGATTACTCCAATTTTGAAGCTCGTTGGTCGGGTCGGGATCTTTATCCGTGTAGATAACTAATTCACCATTTAAGTAGCCCACAACCTTAGGTTCAACGAACCCAATTTCAATAACCTTTAGATCACTGGTACCTAGATTAACTATATAGGCGTAGTTGTCTTGAACAGCTATTGCAGTAGGGGCATTTCCAACCGAATATATCTCGCTTATTATGATATTGGCTGGGTCGGTCACATTAATGATCTTAAGTTGATCATTAGTGCTATTAATCGCATAAACATAGTTATCCTGAATTGCTGCGTAAACCGTATAACTTCCAGTTGCTACAGCATCAGTTGGAAATGGGCTATTAGGGTCGGACACGTTATAGACTCCTAAGTTTCCTTTCCCTTGCACATAAGCAAAACTTCCTTGAACGACCACTGATTTTGGATCATTTCCTGTCCCGACACTACTACTTAGCACTGGGTTAGCTGGATTCGAAACATCAATAATTTTCAAAAGGTTTGATGCATCATCTAATATATATGCAAAATCCCCTTGAACTGTTACTGATTTAGGTATGGTTCCGATAATGAGGCTACCGCTCAATACTGGATTACTTGGGTCAGTTACATTGATGACCTTAAGATCATAGGAACCCTGATCTACGACATATGCATAATTGTCCTGAACCACTATTGAAAGAGGCAAACCACCAAGAGAAAGGCTACCAATGAGCAATGGGTTCGTTGAATCAGATATATTTATAATTTTCAAGTCATTAGATCCGGCATCTACAATGTATCCGTAACTACCTTGGACTACCACCGATTGTGGAAAGGCACCAATTCCGAGGCTCCCCATCAACACAGGAATAACTGGGTCTGAAACATCAATAATCTTAAGATCTTCAGAACCATGATCTACCACATATGCAAAGCCTCCTTCCACTGCGATGGAAAATGGAGAATTACCGATAGCTAGACTACTACTAAGTACTGGGTTGAACTCAGAAAAATCAGCAGTATCTACTAGTGACTGCCAAGAGGCATTACCAGAAGAGTCAGATTTTAGAATATGATTCACTGATGCATTTGTTGGCATTATAAATCCGTTTGCTTTGATCGTACCTGAAATATCTAGTTTTTCTTCTGGATTTGTAGTCCCTATACCAATATTGCCAATTGCATCTTCAAAAACAGACGTAGATTGAACCAAAGCCGAGCCATCCCACTTGGGTAAGTAATTAGTTGTATTCACACCGACTTCTGGATCAGCTTCTACGGCCTTAAGTCCATCTGCACTGCTTGTCAATATGTTGTTCGAAGCTACAGCATCGAGTTTTATTGTAGCTGTGATCTCTGAATCAGTTAATGTTAGGTCTATATTGTCACTGTCTGTTACAGTAGTACTGTCTATACCTGCGAGACTGCTTAAGTCAATGGTTTTTGTACCGCCTGCATCCGTGATTTCCAAATCAGTATTATTAAGAATGACTGTTGTGATCAATTCATTCGTAGAATCTGCATCAGCATCATCTACATGATCTACATCATCAGAGAAACCAGCGGGAATTCCAGGAAGATTACTCCAATCTTGAAGCTCATTAGCAGGGTCAAAATCGGCGTCATTTACATCATCAATGCCATCAGCAATAGCAGCTGGAATCCCAGGGAGGTTACTCCAATTTTGCAATTCATTCGTAGGATCTGAATCTGCATCAATATAGGCTTCCAATTCACCATTGATATTAACACCTATTTTACTTATTTCACTCAATTTAATGACTTTTAAATCATCTTGTGATCTGTCAACCACATAGGCGTAGTTGCCTTGAACTGAAATGGATACTGGAAAAGCCCCAGCACTAGTGCCCGCACTGAGATTTAGGTTGTCATTTAGCACAGGAATAGCTGGGTCTGAAATATCGATAACCCTAAGATCATTAGTAAGTTGATCCACTACGTACACATTACCTCCTTGAACCACTACTGAATTAGGATAGCTACCGATTGAGAAACTGCCACTCAGAATTGGATTGAATGGATCAGATACATCGATGATCTTGAGATCATCAGAATCTGAATCAACAACGTAGACATAACCGCCTTGAACTGCCACTGAAGTGGGTAAATTGCCAATAGAGAGACTACCACTCAGAACTGGGTTGGCTGAATCAGATACATCGATGACTTTAAGATCATCGGAACTTTGATCTACCACGTAAGCAAAATTGCCTTGAACAGCCACTGAAAAAGGGGATGCACCAATCGTGAGGCTGCCACTCCAAAATATGTCGGTTGGGTCAGATACATCGAAGACAATCAGACGATCAGCAGACATATCTACGACGTAGGCATAATTGCCTTGAATTGCTATTGAAATAGGAGTATCGCCGCTATATCCACTATCACTCAGAACTGGATTGGTAGGATCAGATATATTGATGACCTTGAGATCATTAGAAACTATATCTACAACATATGTATAATTTCCTTGAACTGCCACTGAAATAGGAGAAGTACCAATAGTGAAGCTACTACTAAGTACTGGGTTGCTTGGGTCAGATACATCGATGACCTTGAGATCATCTGTACCTTCATCTACCACGTATGCATAATTGCCTTGAACTGCCCCTGATCTTGCAATAGTACCGATAGAGAGACTACCACTAAGCACTAGGTCGAGGTCAGGAAGATAAGCCGTATCTATAAGTGACTGCCATGAGGCATTACCAGAAGCATCAGATTTTAGAATATGATTCAGCGATGCATCTGTTGGCATTGTAAATCCGTCTGTCTTGATCGTACCAGATATATCTAGTTTTTCTTCAGGCGCTGTAGTACCTATCCCCACATTTCCATTTGCATCTTCAAATACAGAAGTGGATTGCACCAATGCTGTTCCGTCCCATTTAGGCAGATAGTTGGTAGTATTCGCACCTACTTCTGGATCGACTTCTACGGCCTTAAGTCCATCAGTACTGCTTGTTAATATGTTGTCCGAAACGATAACATCTAGTTTTATTTGAGCGGTGATCTCCGTACCTGATAGGGTAAAATCTATATTGTCACTATCAGTAACCTTAGTACTGTCTATACCTAAAAGAGAGCTTAAATCAATGATTTTTGTACTACCTGCATCAGTAATTTCAAGATCAGTACCATTAAGAATAGCTGCTGTGATAAGTTCGTTGGCAGAGTCTGAATCTGCATCGTTCACATCATCTGTAAATGTTCCACCATTATTAGATAGTGTAATTGTATTTCCACTCTTTGAGATCGTTTGGATTTCATTAGCTGGATCAAAATCCGCATCATCCACATCATCTGTATCGTCAGAAAAAGCGGCAGGTATGCCCGGCAAGTTACTCCAATCTTGCAATTCATTCGTAGGATCAGCATCGGCATCTTCAATATCAATTATATCATTACTACTTGGATCAAACCATGAAGCCTCTCCATTTGGGTTGACGGTAAGTAGATATGGACGTTGTGGGTCGTATTTCCACAAATCTTTTAATTCTCCGTTTTGGGATGAACCCGTTCCAACAAAAGCATGGCTACCAATACTGAATCCAATAGCTCTATTTCTAGCTGCGAAATCTGAAGGAAAATCGTTGAGCTGTATCCAGGCATCAGTTATTGGGTCGTATTTCAAAAACTTTTTGTCGTTCCCGCCAGAAGCATCACCGGCTCCCATATATACTTCTCCTAGAAGTATAAAAACTGCTGGCTCTAAAGCATTATAAAAAGGGACATCATTCAGTTGTATCCAAGTGTCTAATACTGGATCGTATTTCCAAAGATCATATTTATTTTGGCCCATCCCGACATAAGCTTCTCCATCTAAGACAAAGCTAATTGCTCTTTCTCTTCCATCAAACCCAGCAGGAAAGTCATTCATTTCAGTCCAAGAATCTGAAATTGGGTCGTATTTCCAAAGATCTTTTTCATCAGGACCGAAAATATCACCAGTGCCTACATAGGCAGTGTCGTTAAGCACAAAAGCTACTGCATGAAATCTGCCTTCAAACCCAGCCGGAAAATCGTTCATTTGCGTCCACGAATCGGTGATTGGATCATATTTCCAAAGGTCTTTATTATAGGTACCGCCACCACCAGTACCAACATAAGCTTCTCCATTTACTACAAATGATATTACTCCCACTCTCTCACCAAATCCATTTGGAAAATCATTTAATTGTGTCCATGTATCTGTATTTGGTTCATATTTCCAAAGGTCCTTTTTAAGACTATTTCCACCAAAACCGGTACCGACAAAAACGACTCCATTAAGCGTAAATGTCATAGCTCCGTAACGTTCTACAAAATCAGAGGGAAAATCACCAATTCTAGTCCAACTGTCATTTACTGGAGGCTTTGTTGTCTCAAGATAATCAAGGGCACAATCCATCAACCACTTGGAACCGTTGTATTGGTGAATGCAGTTGTCATCTAGGCTATAAACTTGCAAACCTACCGCGGGGTTGGCAATGGTATCAATTTGTGCATTGGTCATCCTCGGAATAAGCAATCCCTTCTCAGTGCTCTGAATGTCCAATATTGCACTGGAATCAGGTGTAAGGGTACCGATACCTACATTGCCAGTTTGTGCATTAATCTCAAAAATCAAACAAGTGAAGATTAGCGTCAGAATGATGGATATCTTTTTCATGTTGTTATAAGTTTAGTCTTTTGAAGTAAACTAATTTTAGCGTTCACTCAATTCTTAATATTTGTTTACAACAACAATGTAGCGTTTGAGTAGAAAGGTTAATAGTAATTATTAGCTAACGGTAGCGCGACTTATTAAACGGTTGAGTGAACGGTAAATTACCATTTACTCAATGATGGAAATCTAAGACAAAGTTGAAAACCTTTCTTTGCTGCTTGATGTGGGAATCTCAACTCCATCGGATAATAAAAAAGAAAAAGCTTTACGCAGTCAGCAATATATGCCCCGTTCATAAGATAATATCATTAGGTTTTATCAGGTAATTCAAAGCATTGAATCTGATGGCCTCGGATATGAGAAATCACAAAGGAGATCTGAACAATCTAAGTGATGAGATCACTAGCTTGGTTGATTATAGCTATATTTTTGAAATAAATCTTTGAATTTACCTACATTTCACTCACCCTCAACATAGTATCTTCCACATGATGCACTAGCTCAGTGTACCGAGGGTCACGTTTAATCTCCCTTGTCCTCTGAAGTGGTAAGTCAATATCAATATGCTCGACAATCTTAGAAGGTTGAGCTTTAAGGATATAAATGTCATCTGCTAGGTAAACAGCTTCAGCTATATCGTGCGTGACAAATACAACTGTACTTTGAAATTTTTCCCATAGACCAATCAATAGATCTTGCATCTGTAATCTGGTCCGGATATCTAAGGCTCCAAATGGTTCATCCATGAGTAATATCTCTGAATTGGCCAAAAGACTTCTTGCTATGGCCACTCTTTGTAATTGTCCACCGGATAGACTTGGGTATTGTGCAAATTTGTTTTGGTGACCATCTAGTCCTACGAGCTTGATCATTTCCATGGCTTGTTCGTCCCTGTCTTTCTTTGATATACCTTTGAATTCTAATGCAAGTCCAACATTCTCTAACACGGTCATCCAAGGTAGAGAAGAGTACTGCTGGAAGACCATACTGACTCTATTTTTGTCAGAAACGGGTAGACCTTTTACAAGCACTTCACCTTTTGTAGGTTCTTGTAGACCCGCTATATATCTTAAGAGTGTAGATTTACCACTTCCTGACATCCCTAATATCACTACAAACTGCCCTTGATTTGGTTTGTCTTCTATAATAAAGTCTAGATCTTGCATGATCCAGTTTTTACCCCCATCATAACTCTGTGATATACCACATAGCTCTATGATGTTTTCATATTGTGTATCCTTATGTTCGAACCGTGCCATGTATTGGTTTCTTTTTAAATGTTAATCTCCTTGCGGATTGTTGGAATCGGTTTAATGTTCGTAGTAAAACCATATAGAATCATTACTCAAGGGCAGGCTGTGCCACGATCTTTTTACGTGTAAGCCCGTAGATCTTGTAGCCTATGATTGATAAAAATATAAAATGGATCACCCATGCTGTACCACCAAATAAATAGGTGAGAATATTGTAACCTCCTAAGACTCCAAAAAATTCATCCATTGCTACTACAACGTATAAAAACAACATCACCCAAGTAAACGCTAACCATATGTAATCTATAATAACTGACAAAGCACTTTCTTCTGCATCTTTACTGTTGTGATCATATTTCCCTTTTGTCTGATACTTATGAGGGAATAATTTTCTATCCATATAGGCGAATATTTTATCCTGGAACACTCCGATTAATATGATCAAAACAAGTAAAGCAAAAACCTTATCAATCCGCCCTCTTCTTTTTGCGCCTTTGAGCAGGATATCTCCAAGTCCACCTGCGCTACTATACGATTCAATAAATACGATGTATGTCCATGAGATAGCAGTCATGATTCTAATATCATCCCATATTCTAGACATTACAGAAGGGATATAAACAGTTCGGACTGTCTGCCAGTTGGTCGCTCCTAAGGTGTAAACAGTCTTGAGATATACAGACTGTACTTCGTCTATTCTTTGGATTACTACAGGTAACAAAAAGATAAAAATACCAAATGCCATAAAGGCAGACTTCATGGTTATCCCAATACCTATCCATATTACAAATAGTCCTACTGTGGGTGTAATTGGTACAAAACGAATAGCTTCCACGTATCTCTGAAATAATCCTCTAAGTAATGGGACTAATGCTATTGCAAATCCCAGAGGGAGTGTAATTAACATGGCTAAAATATAGCCCGCCAAATTTAGTCCAATACTCTTTGCCGTATTTACGACTAAGTCGTTGTCAGAAAGCAATTCTGAATAGGAGCTTACTACTTTGAATGGATGAGGTAATATCTGTTTCACTACGATAGGATCTTCTCCAGCTGTAAGTAATATCCACAAACCCAAGAAAATAGAAACACCAACAACCCCAAGCAAATTATTCTGAGATTTAGTCAGTGAACCACGCAGACGAAACATCCAATCTGTATTAGCCATGTTTTATTTGTGTCTGGTTATTTTAGTTTATGATTATTAGACTTTCGCAACAAGGGATTCCCAAGCCGGTAAAGATTGGTAAGCCCATGTACTAATAGATTCCCAAGTTTATAGATGAGCTTACCAATCCTATGGGCTTGGGAATCTCGGGCTTGGTAATCTCACGGCCAATTATCAAATTTAGTCCGCTATCAATTGGAAATCTGTTCTCCTGTTTTTAGCTTTACAAGCATCATTTTGATTTGACTCACATCCAGCTACTGGATTATCAGGACCATTTCCTACGATTATAAATCTATTGGCATCCATGCCGTATTGAGCTCTCAGATAGTTAGCAACTGATTGAGCTCTTTTCTTTGATAAATCTACATTCATAGCTTTAGCACCAACATTATCTGTATTCCCTTCTATTCTTATCTTGGCATTACCGAAAATCTTTGCTGTTTCAGCAAATTGTAAATCAATGATTGTCTTTGCATTTGGGTCTAATTGGAATTGTCCTGAAGCGAAAGAAATACTAACTGGCTTACTTGATATGGCTGGAGCCGAAGCATCAGTTGATGATTTTTTGAATACTTTAGCTTTTTCTGCTGCATAATTAGATCCTGTCAACTTCTCATTGGCTGCTTGTATCGCTCCTGTAGATACTGCTGATCTCCAAGGTGGTGCAATATTATCTGCATGACCGGTCTCTACGAACTTTCTAGCCATTTTTGTATAAAGATCCTCTCCTTTTTGTCCTTTGTAGTTTCTATTCAGACCGAAGAAGTTCATGTTATCTCCATGACTTGTCCATTTCACAACACTCATCATACCTAATGCATCATCAGTAGATACTCCGTTCAACTCACCAAGATATTTGGCCGCTTTCATTTGATTTGGTTCAGAATTCAATTCTGCCACACCTTTCATCCACCCTTCATAGAATTGATTGACCATTTGCTTATTATTATCAATGAAAGATTGCTTAGCAAATAAAATATCTGCAATGATATGAGATTGCTCATTTGTAGTCAATAAGATCTTAGATCCTGGCACTGCTTGTGTAGCCAAAATATCATCAGGACTCCAAACTACTGCTGCATCTACATCATTGCCTTTAAATAATTCAGCTGCAGCAAGATTATCTGATGTTTCTATTACTTTAACATCACTATATTTCAATCCAGCTGCTTCTAGTGAAGAAATCAATAATGTCTGTGCTGGAGAAGGAACAGCTATTGCTATTCTTTTACCTTTCAGATCATTTACAGTTTTAATACCTCTTTTTACAATGATAGCATCACCACCTCTACTCCAATCTACTTGCATGAAAGCCTTTGGGCCAAGTGCATTGATATCTGCAGGAGCCGTATACAGTGGAAATGCATCCGCGGTTTGTACTAATACATCGTACTCTCCCGCTATCCATGCATCCATAGCACCTAGTAAATCATTATTAAGTTTAAAATCTACTTTGAACCCATAGTCTTTAAAGAATCTAGACCTTGCATTTGCTTGCGCACCTTCATTGAAATATAGACCAGGAGCATAGCCACCCCATGATACGAGTTGTACTCTTAATACTTTGTCTCCATTTTCATCAGTAGCGCCTACTGTTTCAGCTTTTGTGCTTCCAGAATTTGAAGTTGTAGTTGAAGAACCAGTGTTATCGCTATTCTTAGCTTGAGCTTCTTGCTCAGCCTTTGCCTCTTCTACTGTCTCTTGAAGACCTTTTCCAAAAGAAGTATTATTTAATACCCATTCACCTCCAAAAAAAACTAAGAGTAAAATTCCTAGTGTAATCAATAATTTAGAGAATGAAGTTAATCTTGCTGGTGCCATAATATATGTGTTTTGCTAGTTTGTATTTTTTTTATTTTGTAAAAATTGGTACAGTTTAAATTGTAAAAAATAGTTACGGATGAGACCGTTTTCCCGCAAATCTCTCAGACCGTTTTCCCGCAAATCTTCTATTTGCTGCTAAAGCCGGTCTTTATTTTCTACAAAAGCCGATCTTTGTTTTCTACTAAAGCAGGTCTTTGCCTCAGACCGTTTTATTGTTTTTTTTATTTCAGGGCGAGATCGTTTTCCCGCAAATATGCTATTTGCTATAAAAGCCGATCTTTGTTTGCTATAAAAGCCGGTCTGTTAATCAAAGAAATTTTCGTATTGATTATCTCTTCCCAAAATTTCTGGTTCTTTCACTGGATGTTCCAAATCTAGAATATCTTCATCATTGTTTGCTTGTAGGATTAGGTCTTCTTTGGCTTCTCCTAATAAAAGCGAAGTACTTTGAGCTTCCCATTTTTCCAGCATCTTCAAGCCTTCTTCTTCAAATACTCCATTTTGTAGATCTACAGACTTCATAAATGATTCTGACATATCCATGAATTGCTCCATCTCTCCTACCTTATGCGATACATCATCTGCGATCGCTTCAAGTGCTGCATCAAACATAGCTTTCTTATCATTGTCTCCTTTGATTACATTCATTGCTGATTTCATAGCTGAATGTCCAGCCATAAGTGCTTTTCTTTCTATTGCCTTCACTTTGACCTGATCTTCCACATCTTCGACTAGGATAGCACTGTTCTCATACATCTTATTGAGCACTCGATATAGAACTTCCATCTTTCTGTAAAGATCTTCTAGTTTAATATTCGATTCTTTAAGTCTTCCTGCTTTTCGACTTTTAAGGATCATCTGAGCATTCTTATTTGTCTGTTTTGCCTTGCTCGCTTGCGCCATGTTAGACTTGATCTCTTTTTGATTGTTGAGAATCATTTCCTTCAGCACATGCATCTGACCTCTTAGTTGAGTAGTCTGACGATTCATCTTTTTTAGATTATCTTTCAAATCGTCTACATAACTTTTCAGTATTGCAATGGGATTGATCTGGACAAATATTCCCGTGATCCATCTCATGACACTCTTGTACATATAGCTCACAAGTGCTCTTGTCTTAGGATCTATCGCCATGAATATGATAATACCCAATGTCAAAAGACCTACTACTAATCCCGCAGTAGTTGCAAAAAATGCTAAAATTGCGGTTACAAATGTTGCCGCTAAATAAGTACTACCAAGGACTACCCCTGCCAATACTAATGCGCCCGTCACGCCTTCGGGCTTTCTCCAAAATGATTTTGGCTTTATTTCTGTCATATTAATATCTCAAAATTGAATGTGAGGTAGAACACTCACAAAGATCAAAAATAAGAAAAAAATAGGCTTCTTGATACAGTTATCGACTAAGGATGTAATTCTTCGATAAAAAACGGTAAATTATAGTGTGAATGAATTACACTTTAGAAGTTCAAGACATTTATAACGAATTGATTCTCAACCAACCAAATCAAAGCTAGCGAACTATATTTTTTTTCTACCTTTGCCATGCAAATTATCCCCCCGAACGCATACCTAAAATTGAGTATTAAACATATAATATGGGTTGGTTCAAAAGACTAAAAGACGGTATACAAACCGCAACGAAATTTAAAAAAGAAGCTCCAGATGGGCTCTGGCATAAGTGTAAAAGTTGCTCTGAGTTGACTACTATTAAGGAACTCAAAGAAAATGTATTCATTTGTCCAAAGTGTGATTACCATGTAAGAATTGGTTCTCATGACTATTTTGATCTCATCTTTGATGGTAAATACACGCTCCTTTTCGAAGACATAGTTTCGAAGGATATCCTAGGATTCAGTGATGTGAAGACTTATGAAGATAGACTTGAAGCCGCCGTCATCAAAACAGGGCTAAAAGACTCTATATCAGTTGCTCATGGAAAATGTGGCAGAAAGGACTTTGTAATTGCAGCCATGGATTTCACTTTCATTGGAGGTTCTATGGGATCTGTAGTGGGTGAAAAAATAGCTAGAGCTATTGATTACTGTATCGAGCATAGGCATCCGTTTATGATCATCTCCAAATCTGGTGGTGCACGTATGATGGAGTCAGCTTTCTCATTGATGCAGATGGCTAAGACTTCTGTCAAATTAGCTCAACTATCAAGAAATAAGATTCCATATTTTTCTTTTATGACGGATCCTACAACCGGTGGAGTAACCGCTAGTTTTGCAATGCTTGGAGATATTAATTTTGCTGAACCTGGTGCATTGATTGGTTTTGCAGGTCCTAGAGTTATTAAAGAGACCATAAAAAGAGATTTACCAGAAGGTTTTCAGACATCAGAATTCTTATTAGACCATGGATTCTTGGATTTCATTATTCATAGAAAAGAACTAAAGGAACGATTAGAGACAATGCTATCAATTTTTGATACAAATGAAGAATTGGAAGAAGTAGCGTAATTGATGTGTTGATTTCTTGATGTGTTGATGTGCTAATTATTTGATGTGTTGATCAAGTGATTTTTTGCATAGCAATACACGTAGGTCTGTATAGCGAATTGCAAATTCGGGGCTTGGCTGACGGGTTATTCCTTTTTTAGGATGTGTTGATGTGTTGATGATTCAAATTTTAATGTTGACATTCGATTATTGACTATCAATAGATTATCTTCAAAATTTCATGTGTTAGAGTTAGTTATTAATTCTTAAAATCAACAATTCCATAATTGATAATTGATAATTCAGCGATTCGATAATTGCATTCATCTAATAAATCTTACATTTGCAGCCTTGTATGAAACAATTCCTTGCATAGTACCGTTGGGAATGATTGTGAAGTGAACTGATATCACGGATCAGACTAAAAAATAAGACATAAATATTCATGGGAATAATAAGTATTTCGGCTCAGTTGATTCTTAGCCTTTCGATTTTGGTAGTGCTGCACGAATGTGGTCATTTTTTTCCTGCCAAATGGTTCAAAACTAGAGTAGAGAAATTTTACCTTTTCTTCAATCCTGGTTTTTCTCTTTTCAAAAAGCAAATAGGCGAAACAGAATACGGTATCGGTTGGATTCCTTTTGGTGGCTATGTGAAGATCTCAGGAATGATTGACGAAAGCATGGATACTGAGCAGATGGAAGCTGAACCGCAACCATGGGAATTCAGATCAAAGCCAGCATGGCAGAGGTTGGTTATTATGTTAGGTGGTGTAACCGTCAATTTCGTACTTGGATTTTTAATATTTGCAGGTATGATGTGGTATTGGGGAGAGACGTACTACAATGCATCAGACCTTAAGTATGGTGTAGTCGCTAGTGAACTAGGTAAAGATCTTGGAATTGAAGATGGTGATCACATAATATCAATCGGCGATATAAAATTTGATCGATACAATCCAGGAATCATATCTCAAGAGATCGTATTGAATGATCCAAAAGCACTTATTGTAAAAAGAGCTGGTAAAGAAATTGCGCTTCCTGTACCAGCTGACATGGCGGAGAAACTAACGAAGTATGAAAACAAAGGTGTTGGATTATTTGCAGCACGACTTCCACAAAAAATTGCAAAAGTTACTGGTAAACCTGCTGAAAAAGCTGCTATGAAAGAGGGCGATCAGATCATCGAGGTAAATGGAATCAATACATTCTTCCTGCAGGATTTTGTAAACGCAATGAAGGGCAAAAAAGAAGAAAATGTCAATTTCACTGTCCTAAGAAATGAAAGAGATACACTCAACTTGTCTACTACACTTAATAAAGATGGGAGTCTAGGCATTCAAAATGTATTGCTTGATGGATTTGCTCCAGAGCAAAAACAGAAATATAGTTTAGGTGAAGCGATCCCTAAAGGAGTAGACATCAGTTATGGATTTTTGACAGGTCAGTTGAAAGCATTCAAACAAATGTTTGCAGGAAAAATAAAAGCAACAGATTCATTAGGAAGTGTTTTCTCAATCGCTAAAATGTTTGACGAATCATGGAACTGGGAGCAATTCTGGAAGATCACAGCAATGTTAT
>OJIO01000440.1_pt1 | contig 27268 bp, 26 predicted proteins | sample 1595621 | NCBI WGS metagenome assembly OJIO01 (sample SAMN05416776, study PRJEB24817) | seawater metagenome | isolation source: Sea water | place: Canada:Atlantic | collected 2013-07 | reverse complement strand
GCATAATGGTGGCATACCAATTAGATTAAATTGAAAAGGATGATAGATATAAATAAGATAGATTTTAACAAAAGTAATGGCTTAGTTCCAGCAATTATTCAAGATGCCAAAACTAACAATGTACTTATGCTTGGTTATATGAATAAGGAAGCTGTAGAGAGAACCATTGATACAAAACTTGTTACATTTTGGAGTAGAAGTAAAGAACGTTTATGGCAAAAAGGTGAAGCGTCTGGGAATACATTAAATCTAGAAGATATCTCTCTTGATTGTGATAATGATACATTATTGGTGAAAGTAAAACCAAATGGTCCAACCTGTCATACTGGAGATGATACTTGCTGGGGTAGCGAAAATCTATCTAATGGTCTATTCCTTAACGAACTTGAAAATGTAATCAAGAGTAGAAAAGAGAATCCTAGTGACTTATCATATACATCTTCTTTATTTGCGAAAGGAATCAACAAAGTAGCGCAGAAAGTAGGGGAGGAGGCTGTAGAATTGGTCATAGAAGCGAAGGATGACGATAAGGACCTATTCTTAAATGAAGCAGCGGATTTGATGTATCATTTTTTGATTTTACTAGTAGCGAAAGGCTTTAGTTTAAATGATGTTGTTGCTGTCTTGGAAAAAAGGAGTAAATAAAAGTGACCAAAATAAAAGAAGGAGATCAATTAATGATCTCCTTCAAAAAAAACATTTGGTAAGGGTGTCTATATAAGCTTACTAATTATTTAGTTAGCAAAACTTTGTGAGAGTCAATTATGCCATTTTTATTCTCGATTATTACTATGTACATGCCATTATTTAATCCTGAAAGATCAAGTTTGTAATTTTCCATCGAATTAATTGATCTTATAAGTCTTACTGTTTTACCATAGATATCTATTAGCTTAATATCATAAAGCTCATTTGTAGTTTTACCTTCTGTAAGCTTGAATGATAAGATGGTTCTCGCAGGATTCGGATATATTCCAAATTCTACAACTGATTCAGAATCATTTTCAATATTATTTCTATTAATGCTTTTAATTGGTTCTTCTAAATCGGGTAACACTTCTACATTATTTTGAAGATTAATATTTTCTATACCAATTGCTTGGCTGGTAGATGAACAAGCACTCACAACAACATCATCGATATATACTTGATATCCATTACCAGAAGCATCACACCTCAATCTTATTGTGGTATTATTAGTAAAAGCTATATTATCAATCGTTACTGACTCATTATATCTTATTTCATTTTCGAAGTCCGTACCTCTTGCCCAAGTGCTTACTGTTGAATATGACGACCCTCCATCTGTTGATATTTGCAACCAGAAGTCCTCTCCATTCTCCATACTATTTGGATAATAAGAGAAATCAATTGTCACTTCATCAAAAGAAGCAAGCGCCAAAATATCAGAGGTCATTGATGATCCTGTCCCACTATTGTCTCTTAGTCTTACACTACTTACCCCTGTATTTGGATTTTGAGTTACTAGTGTACAATCTCCACCTCCATCATTCCAATTTCCATATCCCGATTCGAAACCGTCAGAAATCACTTCATCACAAGGATTACAATCTATATCATTTGGAACACATGGATTATCATCATCTGGATCACCTCCTATACATACGCCATCTGAATCATTATCTGTATATACTCCTGCACATCCACAGTTAAGATCATAAACATCATTGATAGTACATGCATCTCCATCATCACATGTTTGACCAATCAATGCATCATCTAGTCCTGGACATTCATCTAATACATTACAAACTCCATCATTGTCGTCATCACCTACAGCTATTCCTGCACAATTGCAATCAACATCAAATACATCGTTGGTTGTACATGGATCACCATCGTCACAAATTTGGCCGTCGTTACAATTTTGAGATATAACGATCAAATAGTCCTCAACTTCTCCATATGTAAAGTTTTGACATGGAGTAGCCCCTGCATTATATTGCATAGAAACTCTCATTGTAGTTGTTCCGTTATTACTCGCATCCAAAGGAATGGAAATTTGACTTATAATGGTAGATGAACTGCTAGCTGTAACTACATTTTCACCCGGATCATCAAAATCACCATCTTTATTGAAATCTATCCATACTTTCCATGCTTCACTATATACTGAAGATACAAAGCCAGGAACCAAGGTAATATCGTATTCAATGCCATTGTTAACCTCAGTGTAGAGATTAGTGTAATCAGCATATCCGCCATTATCTCCGGAATTGTTATCTATTGTATTAAAAATTACCTGCTGTATGTATTCATATGTTGTATTTGCACCACCAGATGCACATGGATCTATAAGGTTACAGGCATCTATAGGATCATTAGGACATTCATCCACATCATCACAGATACCATCAGAGTCCGCATCTGGGCATCCATCGTCGTCACAGAAATCAGGTGTGCCGTCATTATCAGAGTCGATATTGTCGTCACCTCCTAGACAGATATCATCAGCATCACAAACACCATCATTGTCGGCATCGGCGAAAGTGCCTGCACAGTTACAGTTAGCATCTATGACATCATTTGTAGTACATGCAACACCATCATCGCAAGAACTTCCAGTTGTATTATTATCACAAGTATCGCAGAAATCAGGTGTGCCATCATTATCAGAATCGACATTATCATCACCTCCCGGACAAATATCATCGGCATCGCAAACGCCATCACTATCCGCATCTTGGAAAGTCCCTGAACAGTTACAGTTAGCATCTATGACATCATTTGTAGTACACGCATTACCATCATCACAAGAATTTCCAGTTGTATTATTATCACAAGTATCGCAGAAGTCAGGTGTGCCATCATTATCTGAATCTGCATTATCATTACCGCCTTCACAAATGTCATCTGTATCACATACCCCATCAGAATCGGAATCTTGGAAAGTACCGGTACAATTACAATTTGCATCTATTATATCATTGATGGTACAATCATCAAAATCATCACAAGAATTTCCAATTGTGTTACCATCGCAAGTATCGCAGAAGTCAGGTGTACCGTCATTATCTGAATCGACATTATCGTCGCCTCCTTCACAGATATCATTGGCATCACAAACGCCATCAGAATCAGCATCAGCGAAAGTACCTGCACAGTTACAGTTGGCATCAATGACATCATTGGTTGTACAATCATCAAGATCGTCACAAGAATTTCCAGTTGTATTATTATCACAAGTATCGCAGAAGTCAGGTGTGCCATCATTATCTGAATCTGCATTATCATTACCGCCTTCACAAATGTCATCTGTATCACATACCCCATCAGAATCGGAATCTTGGAAAGTACCGGTACAATTACAATTTGCATCTATTATATCATTGATGGTACAATCATCAAAATCATCACAAGAATTTCCAATTGTGTTACCATCGCAAGTATCGCAGAAGTCAGGTGTACCGTCATTATCTGAATCGACATTATCGTCGCCTCCTTCACAGATATCATTGGCATCACAAACGCCATCACTATCGGCATCGGCGAAAGTGCCTGCACAACCGCAGTTTCCATCAGCGACATCATTTACAGTACAACCATCACCATCGTCGCAACTATTTCCAGCTGGAGGACACAAATCATATGTAATACATAATTCTGGAGCAGACCCTGCTGATCCATCATAGGATTCCGCAGTTCTTTCACCCGTACCTGTAATGATAAAAGTCATTGAGTTATTTTGAGAATATCCAGATCTGTCAATAATTTCTTGAACTACCAGAAATAAATTTGGGGTTTGTTGCCCCGCTCCATTTTCTCCAACTGTATTCCATGCTGGAGGTGACCAATTCACAGAATTGTTTGTGTCATCCCTATTGGTTATACCATAAGCGGAAGATGCAAAAGATGCAGAATTATCAACATTTTCTCCTTTGATCACAAGGTTTGATGTACCTGAATCAATTTCATCTGTTGTAAATTGAATGTATGCTTCAGTTATTGAGGCTCCTTGCGGCACATTAACATTATTAAACCTTAATCCTACAGTTTGATTATTTTGACTTTGATAAGAATCGAAGACTAGTTCTAAATCAGAACTGTTATTATACATCGTTCCATTGGTTTCATTTTCTTCAACATCATCAGATCCAGAGTTAACGGATACACAAACTGTTATTGGATCATTCCCAGGAATTGTTCCAGAACAAGAACAATCAATTTTGTAGGTGTCATTAATTGTCGCAGGATTTCCATCATCACAAGATGTACCTATTAAGCTATTATTTAGATTTGGGCATGAATCTTCTGAATCACAAATACCATCGTTATCAGTGTCAGGTAAATCTGTACCTGAACAGTTGCAATCAACATCATAAATATCATTTGTTGTACATACAATACCATCATCACATGGGTCGCCTTCTGTACAATTATTTAATTCTTTGGTTATCGTGAAATAATCATCAACAGCACCAGTTTCTCTTACAAATTTAACATCAAGATTATTGCCATTGATTTCGAGAACACATGATCCTAATTGAGCCACACTGTAAAACATAGCTTGATGATCAAGTGATGCATTTGATATTTTACCAGCACTACCTGTAGTAATATAAACTGTTCCATCACCCGAATCAGGTCCAGTGATAGTTTTTGCATATGCTTTATTGGTCTCATTTTTTTAGGTTTAAAACCTCGCACTTTTAGTGCGATAAATTTCATTTGTATCTTTGTATAAAAAATAATGAAAAAAATAAGAAAGGGAAGTCATACAGCAACGTGGTTGACGGTCCATTTGATATATGTTACAAAATATAGATATAAGGTATTAAAAGGAGCTGTGCAGAAAAGGTGCAGAAGTCTAATGATACAGGATTGTGATGCGATGGATATACGGATTCTTAAAGGAGTAGTAAGTAAGTATCAAGTGCATCTTCATATAGAATATCCATCGAAATTATCAGTTAGCGAAATTAGTAAACAAGTTAAAAGGAAGGAGTTCTAAAAAGTTGCAAGATGAATACCCAGAATTGCGGCGACGCTATTGGGGTAGGCGGTTTTGGGGAAAAGGGTTTAGCGCATTCAGTACGGGGAATATAATAGATGCTATGGTACAAGAATATATCGAAGGCCACAGAAAGGACCCAAATGAAGGAACGGAAAATTTCTTTTTAGAATGAAAATGCCGACTTTAGTCGGATAAATAAACCCACCTATTTTTAGTAGGTGGTGTTTCAGTTCCATCACTTTTACCATTTCCACTACCCGTAGCTCCTACAGTATGAGTTGACGAATTAAATGAATTTGCATTGCCATAATGACCATTTAATAAATATGATCTTTCGTAAGAATGTGAATGACCAGAAAGAATTAAATCCACACCATTGCTTTCTAGCATAGGAAGGAAGTTTTGTCTCATTTGAATTAGATTGCTTTCAGAATCAGAATCATGTGATCCTTTAGTATAAGGAGGATGATGCCAATATGCTACTATCCATTTTTGAGTTGTTGCTTGTATGTCAGCTTGAGCCCAATTGTACATTGCTCCACCAACTGATCTATCAGTTTGATAAGATTCAAGAGCGATGAAATGAATATTACCATAATCGAAAGAGTAATAAGCTTCAGTTCCAGAAGCAACTCTTCCTGATTCGCCTGCAGTTGGAAATGAAAAGATATCGTAGTATGGCCCAGTTTGTGAATTTGAATTTGTAGAATATCCGTCATGGTTACCTAAACAGGACCATGCTACAGTATTTTTTAGTTTGTCTTCATACATATTAGAAAATACTGCATTTTGGTATTGTGCATCCGTACCATCATTATATGCATTATCACCTAAAAATAAGATGCCATCTGTATGGTTCGTGCCAACATAATTATAGTAAGCATCTCTTACTGCTCTCTGATCATTATTTGCTGTACCTGGATCTCCAAGTATCCACATTCTTATAGGTTGATCAGTTCCTGTTGATGGATGAGTTTGAAAATATAGATCTGATGCCGAAGGCACAAGATCAGCTACATTGTTTTTGATTTTATAGTAATATTTTGTATTGGAAGATAGACTATTTAACTGCGCAATGTGTTCAGTCTTAGGCGATGTGTTTGAGTATGTCAAATTTAAATTTGATAAACTTGTACCATATTCGATAATACTCTCTGTCGGATCATCAGTCCTCCATCTAACAGTAATGCTTGAAGGACTAGCTTTTTGAAGATACGGACCTCTATTTACATTAACTGATCCTGGAATGCTTCCTGATAACTTGAAATCAAAACTTATGTCACTACTTGAAGTACTTCTTTGATGAACTTCAACCGAGAGTACGTTTGTACCTGTGAGAAGAGTATTTGAAAAAGTTGTTGTTATATTGTCATTATCATTGCTTGATGACGAGGCTGTTGTATTATAATTGACAGAACCAGAAGGCATGTTTACTCTCCAGATTTCTGTTCCATTAAGATATACAATTGCTCCATCATCGTATGTCAAATTTAGATCGAGTCCATCAAAAATAGATGGATTAGAAACTGAAAATGTACTTCTAAAATAGGCTGTTTCGGTTTGATCATTAATCAAAGTTGCTTCATCATTATCTCCATATCCTAACTGTGCATTACCTGTTGACCATGAGGAGTCATCGAAAGATAGATCGGTCCAATTATCAGAACCTTGGTCTGAAGGTTCATTTTGATTGTCATAATATGACCAACTAGATCAATTATTTACTAGTACTGTCTGCGAATATCCAGAAAAGGAAATAATTAAAAATAAGACTGAAAGTAAAGGGTTTATAATTCTTTTCATTTCTCGGGGTTTTGAATGTTACTAGATAGGTTGTTTTGAATTTTTTCATGTAAGGCTATCATAGCAGAGTTCTTTTTTACTCGCTGCGGGAGTTTATTCCATGATTTTAAGGCGAGTTCTAGACAGAGAGTTGCTGAGTATTCGTCACCTTGCATTATGTATAGTTCGTATAGTTTATAGTAGCTTGTTTCTTTTCTATTACGTGAAGGAATGATTGATTCTAAGTGAGTAATTGCCTCCTTATATAATTTGTATTCTATGTAGGAATCAATTATTTTAATATTCAAAGTATAGAGTGGCCCTATGTCAATAAGGCCTTTTTTGAGAATTGTAATTGCCTTGTCTAAACCTTCAGTTGTTTTTGTCGCGAGCCATGAATTTGCTGCATCAATGTAATTTTCAGGAAGTGGAATCTTTGCATAATCAATTACATACTCAAACTCCAAAGCACTTTTTTCGAAGTTTCCTTTGGCTAATTCGATTTTTGCTTCAAGCTTATGAGCAACAATATGCAAGGAATCAATGGCATAGAATTTTTTTAGATTTAATTCGGCATTTTCAAAATCGTCTAAAACAAAGTAAGATTTTGAAATGAATAAATATAATTCAGCTTCTTTGAAGCCTTTGTTTTCTGCTATGGACAGGTCTAATACACTGTTTTTATATTCTTGATGCTGGAAATAAAGTTTACCTCTTTTGAAATATAAGGTAGCATTATTAGGATCTTCATTTATTTCTAAAGTGGCATCAATAATTCTTTGGTCTAAATCACCATGTGACATTCCAGCAGTACAAAAAATAACAATATATAGTATAAAGAAAAAAATCTCTTTCATATAAGTATACAAGTTGGTTATAGAATATATACGTACATATCATTCAGAACCTAACTCTAAATGGAGACATATTGTATTATTGTTTCTTACATAAAAGGGTGATATCAAGAACAAGTCCCGATAATGGTAGCTACAAATCTATCGTCTTAAATGATATCTACAGTATTAATTACTAAAATTGATAAATAGCTGACATGTTATTTGGAGATGCATGTTATTTATAGTAAAAGACAGAAACGATATCGTTTAGGGGATGTGGTAATTAGTTAATTGATACAGCATTATAAATATAGTCTTTTATGATCTATATTAAACAATAAAAATGAATTGATATAACAAGAGAACATTTTGGATAGTAAACACCTTTATTAACATAAAACTTGTCAAATTATATCAAAATCATCTAACTGATTTTCATTAATTCTTTCAATTGCTTCCATGTAATCTTTGTTCATGGAATTAAATCTTGTACTAACTTTCTTCAAAAAATCAAACGTGAGTAATTGTTCAGCTGTACTCAGATCTTTGATACCTGATCCATCTCGAAATACAAAAGATTGACTTACTAGTCTATCTTCGATTTGGATCGTCACTCTTTCATTCATTTTTAGCACTGTAATCTTATAGACTGCATGCGGAATTTCACCTATTATTCTCATTTATTATGAGTTTCAGTTATACTTGCGGAGATCGCTTTATATAGTTCTTTATCCAAGTCATTGGAGAGGAGATCTAAGTGAGCATTAATAGTAGATTCATCATTCCTAACTGCAGGTCCAGTTTGAGCTTCAAAACTACCGAGCTTAGCATGCTTTGCTATTGTTTGTTTTAGTAATGGTTGTAAGAGATCAATAGGTAGATCATTTTTCTCCAAGAACTCTTCAGATTTATATATCAAATGGTTTACAAAATTATTCATCATAACAGCTGATAGGTGAATTTTTTTTCTCTGTTCGTCAGATACAAGATTCACATTTCCACTAATTTCATTTGCTAGTGAAGATAGTTTAGTTTCTATATTTTCCGTATTAGCATTTATACAAAAAGGAATATCATCGTAATTCATCTTTCTACCTTTTGTAAAAGTCTGTACAGGATAGAACACACCTGCTGAATCAATATTTTCTAATACACCAATAGATTGACTGCCGGAAGTATGAGCGATAATTTTTGATTTTTTTATATCAGATGGTAATGAAGTGACAATTTCTGAAATAGAATCATCATTTACACAAATTAAATAGAGGTCTGAAGATGTTGGTATTTCAGATAAGTCATTGAATAAATCAACTTTTTCTCCTCTTACACATGCTCTAGCATCTCTATCATTTCTAGAATAAAGACCAGCGATTTCATTGTCTGTTTTCCAAATCGCTCTCACCATATGATAAGCGACATTTCCTGAACCTATTATGAATACTTTCAAATTATTTATTTTGCACAAAAGTAATGTCGTATTTTGATAATTGATACTAATCAGGAGAAAAAGAAAGTTTGAATTTATATGGATATGAAAATTAGACAAATCTTAGACTTAATTGATCGATTATTAAAAGACGCATCGGTACAGGACGATCGTTCACCAATGGAAGGTTATATGAAAAACCAATTTGAATTCTATGGTGTTAAATCTCCAGCTAGAAAAATGGTGCTCAAAGAATTAAAATCACATATCAAAGACTTTGAAAACGAAGCATTTTTTTTGTTAGCTGAGGCACTATGGGCGCATCCGAAAAGAGAGTCACAGTATCTTGCTATAGATCTTATTGATTTCAAGAAAAAATACTGGGGTATTGAATATCTCCCAAGAGTTGAAAAATTAATTACCACAAAGAGTTGGTGGGATACTGTGGATGGTTTGGCACCCAATATAGCGGGATTGATTTTATTGAGAAATGAAAAGGTAAAACATCATTGGATTGAGAAATGGAATAATTCTGATAATATGTGGCTTAGTAGATCAGCTATAATTCATCAATTACGATATAATTCTGAGGTTAATCTAGATCTATTATTTTCACTAATTGAAACCCACATTGGTTCTAAAGAGTTTTTTATTAATAAAGCCGCTGGATGGGCATTGCGACAAGCATCTAAATTTTATCCAGAGCGGATAGATGATTTTATTAGTAATCATCCAAATTTATCAATTTTGACTAAAAGAGAAGGCAGTAAATATCTATGAATAACAAGTACATCTATCTTCCGATTTCATTTATGGTATTGCTAAGTATCGTTTTATTATCTCTTGAGGTACCTTCATTTGGTCTTATGGTAGGCTTTATGCCCTTACTAATAACAGCTATAAGTTTAACTATCTTACTTTCTACTGTCATATTCTTGAAATCTAAATCTAAATTTGATGGTGAGAGCATGTATACACTTATTGGCACTTCACTGATAAGCAGTTTTGTCTTTTTTCTTGCCTTAATCAGTATAATTAATAGGAAATATGCAACCAATAATTGTGAAAGAGCATCTTATTATATAGTTGCATACCAAGGAAGGCATACTTCAGGGTATGGAAATATTAAAAAAGAAAAACTTAAGGCCAACCAATGGATACTCAAGGTTGAAATAAATGGACAAATTGAACATTTTACGCTTGAAAAAGATATTTCTAATGGAAAGCCTGTAACAAGAACAATGGAATTAGAGTTCTGTAAAGGTATTTACAGTACCAAATATCTAAGAGTAGAATAAAAAATGTATTCATCTTGGATAGTCAATCTTAACTCTTAGATTTGTATTATATAAACTTTTAATATGTTTAGAAAAATGAAATTTTCAATTACAATCCTTACTGTTATCATAAGCTATAATCTCGGAATGAGTCAATTCGGTTATGGTCTAACTGCTAGTAATGATATATATCACTATTATCAAAACCCTGCTGATGATACAGGAGAATCAACTTCGGCAGGAAATGCACTATTTAATCTTGGATTAGGACCTAAGATTTGGGTCGGAGGTGAAAGGTTTTCTATCTCATTAGAAGCACAAGCTATAATAGGATTAACGAGTTTTTCAGTGAAAGATTACAAAGGATTAGGGACTACATCGTTCCCAATTATGGCGAAATTCAACTTCGGTGGGCTATCCGGTCTAGATAAAGAAGGTAAATTTGGTTGGTCAATCGGTGCTGGTATTCAATATAGTAAGACGGAGCTCTATTATCTCAGTAATTCGTTTGAAGCAAAAGGAGGTACACGTAGCCTATTCAAAAACTATGTAGGTCAAGTTGGATACGGATTCGGCATGAGCGGATTCTCAGCACATGGTTTTGTAAGATATGGATACGACCCAGATAATAAATCCAAAGCTTTCAGTATAGGTATTCAATATGATTTCAATCTTCCTAAATTGAAAGAAATTTCTGACCCAGAAAGTGAATTATAGTAAATAATCATCATTTCAATGTCTCAAAATAACTTACTTCCATATAACACAATGAGGATGAGTGCCACCACTAAAGGCATTATTCCTATTTATTCTGAACAGGATGTATTTGAAGTATTGGTCGAGGAACTTTCACCTTTAAAAATTATTGGAGGAGGAAGTAATATTCTGATAACTAAAGATCAAGATGCATACATCTTAAAGAATGAAATAAAAGGTATTGAGGTTATCGATGAAGATATTGATAAAGTTCTTATAAAAGTCGGAGCCGGAGAAAATTGGCATCAATTGGTAATGTGGGCAATAAGTCATGATCTTGGAGGAATAGAGAATCTAGCACTGATTCCTGGTTGTGTAGGTGCCGCTCCAATGCAAAATATCGGAGCATACGGTATAGAACAAGAATCAGTTTTTCATAGTTTATCAGCTATAAATCTTGAAGCTGGAACTACTCGCGTTTTCTTCAAAGAGGATTGTAAGTTTGGATATAGGGAGAGTATCTTCAAAAATGAAGTAAAAGGAAAATACTTTATCACCCATGTAAATTACATTCTATCTAAATCTCATGAGTTAAATACCAAATACGGCGCAATTAATCAAAAACTAGAAGATCTAGGCATTACAAATCCTTCGATAGAAGATATCGCAAATGCGGTAATTGAAATACGTCAATCAAAATTACCAGACCCCAAAGTAATTCCTAATACCGGCAGTTTTTTCAAGAATCCTATTGTTGCAATTTCAATTTTGGAAGCTATTAAAGTTGAATATCCAGAAATTGTTTCATATCCCGTCGATGATGAGAAGGTGAAAATACCGGCAGCTTGGCTGATACAACATGCTGGCTACAAAGGTATAAGGGTGGGGGATGCAGGTACGCATAAAAGTCATGCGCTTGTATTGGTCAACTATGGAAATGCTACGGGAGGTGAAATGTTATCATTTGCTAAAACAATTCAGGAAGAGGTGGAGTCAAAATTTGGAGTAAGATTAATTCCTGAGGTTAATATTTGGTAAATCCAAGCCTATTGTAACGTGTTATTTATTTTTTGTCTTGATCAGTACAACATATTTGTATCATGTAATTGATGTTTTTGTTTTTAGTTACTATATTGTTGAAATATTAATTAACTAAAAAACATGATATGAAAAGACTATACACAACATTTTTTGCATTTTTCATTTTAAGCGCGGTTATACACGGGCAACCTACTAATGACGATTGTTCCGCTGCTATAGCAATTGGAGAGGTATCAGATATGGCATTCTCGAATATTGATGCTACAACTGATGGACCGTATCATTTGGATTCACCATGCCCTAGTGCAAGTGATGAAGGACAGGATTCAATATTCAATGATATGTGGTATGCATATACACCAACTTTTACGGGTAATGCAGAATGGACTTTATGTAATACAGCTGATTTTGATACAAAAATAGGTGTATATAATGCAGGAGCTACGTGTCCACTTGGAGACTCTGATTTACTAACTTGTAATGAAGACGGTTCTGATTGTGATGATGGCACCTCTGCTATGATTTTTCCTGTAACTATGGGGGAAACATACTTGCTCAGACTTGGAGGATATGGTCAGACTTCTCCGGGACTCGAAGGCATGGGTACTTTTAGTATTTCTCAATTTTTATCTACAGTACCAAACGACTTTTGCTCTGATGCGATAGTTATTGAGCTTGGGAATATGCAAGATTTTAGCACAGTAGGGACAATCACAGACGGACCTGATCATCCAGATGATTCAGCATGTTTTGGTTTTGGATCGACAACTGCTACAAATGATATATGGTATCTTTATACACCAGATTTTACCGGATCAGTCATTTGGAGTACTTGTGATATGATAACATTTGATTCTAGATTAGTGGTATATGGTCCAGATGTGGATTGCCCAGTTCAGACGGATGATATATACGCTTGTAATGACGATGGAGGTGGATGTGATGGTTACTCAAGTGAGTTGTTTTTCGATGTAGAAGAAGGAAGAACATATACGCTAAGACTAGGAGGATTTGGTGGTGATTCAGGTACAGGAACTTTTGAATTATTGAACGAAAATCCTCCAACTCCACCTGAGAATGATTTATGTGAAAATGCTATAGAAATTCCATTATCAACTGATAGTGAAGACCCTGAAGAAATAGATGGTTCTACCGAAGATGCTACATTTGACAACAGCACTTTTATTCTCCCTAATTGCTTAGGGAACGCAACTGGAGGAGAGTTTGCAGATGTATACTTTAATTTCAATTCAGGAGGTTTTACAACTCTCGAACTTAACGTTTTTAGTTTCACACCAAACGGACAATATTTTATAGATGTATTTGAAGATTGTACAACACCCGTTGATACTTTTCAAATCACAAATAATTGTTTTTATTATGATTCTGAAATAAATCCAGAGTTTAGAGATACATTATTAACATTCCCTAAAGAAGCTACTGACTATATCATTAGAGTAATTACACGAACAACTTCTGATTTGCCAGGTGATTTTATCATTTCTTTAATTGGATTAGAAACTGTCTCTGTAGAGGACGAGCTTTATTTTGGAGAGACATCATTTACACCAAATCCTTTGACTGCGAATACAGGTTATATTTCTACGAATCTTAACCGAACGACTGATATTGATTTAACTATAACTGATTTGCACGGTAAAGTTATTTTAGAGAATAATTACCCAAATCAAAGTAGTGGAAATAGTAAAATGAAAGTAGATTTTCCAGAAAACACAAGTGGCGTTTATTTTGTGACTTTGCGCTCTGAGGGATTCATAAAGACATTTAGAGTAGTGAAAATTTAGTGTTTATATTAATATGAAATAGTAATAAAAGAGGTAAATACAATTGGTATTTACCTCTTTTATGTTTTAAGACTATGATATAGCTTTAAACTATTTTCAAGTTGACAATTTTATTATCTGTTTTATGTTTTATACCTAACAAAGACTTCTACCTATGTTGAAATTTATTGAACAGAACCCAGCACTCTTTTTTATATTATCTATTTTATTTTATTGGTTCTCTACTGCAAATCCCTTTAATCCTATTGCCATTACATTATTGATCATAGGAGTTATTATGACATTTAAGCAGTATAGGCCACTAGCAGTTGGTATAGGCATTGTCTTTTTGATGATAAATGCATATTTAATTCTTGCGCTTTTTTCAGAATTTAGGGAGTTTCCTGACATTACTTCAAAAGCGCTTCTCATGCTCGGAGTTGGTGGAGCATACATTGCTTTCAATATTTATATAAGCTTAAGATTGATTATTAATAACATGCCGAAGGAAGGTAAAGTTGGGCAATTATCTTAATTATCATTAGTCTTTATAAACAGGTTTTCTTTTCTCCATATGAGCTTGAAACGATTCCATAAGATCATTTGAGAGTAACATTGCAGCATTGTAATTTGCCATGTTTTCTAGACTGTCATTTACTGTATGATCTCTTTTATAGAGTAGCATTTCTTTTATTCCTCTTATAACTAATGGTGACTTTTCGGCTATGGATTTTGCAATCAATGTAACCTCTTGAATCATTTGCTCTTTAGTTTTATAAGTTTGATTTACAAATCCAATAGAGTTTGCTTCTGGACCGTAGAATTTTCTACCAGTAAAAGCCAATTCAGACATGATTCCCGGATTGATGATTGTTGGAAGTCTTTGAAGTGTGCCAATATCAGCTACTAATCCTAAGTCCACTTCTTTGATGGTAAAGTAAGCATCTTCAGTACAATATCTCATGTCAGCTGCGGATATAATATCTACCCCTCCTCCAATACAACCATTATGTATTGCCGCTAACACCGGTTTTCTACATTTTTCTATAGATGTGATTGTCCCCTGTATTTTAAGAATGAACTGCTTTATGTCCTCTCTTTTGTGTGCTTCACAACTGCTCGTTGTTTGATTTTGGACATTCATAAGCGCCATCAAGTCTATACCAGCACAAAAGTGTTTCCCTTCTCCAGAAAGAATAATAACACGTACTGTTGGCTCTGAATCTAAATATTCAAAAGCTGACTGCATTTCTTCCCAAGATGCTACATCGAGAGAATTGGCTTTCTCAGGTCTATTAAATGATAAGTGAGCAATATTATCTTCTATTTCTAATTTGAATGATTTGAATTCCATTTGTTATTTTTCTGTTCTTATTTTTTGAATCTCATCTACTTTTATACTTTTCCATCGCTTTGCATAGGTACTTAAGAGATAATCTATGATGTCATTTATATCCTGATTGCTCATGTTTGGGTCATTGACATAAGAAGGCATTTGTATTTGATACTTGTCACTCTTCTTTTTGTTCCCATGAAGTATGATTCGGGCAATTTCTTTTTCTGGGCCTATTAGAATTTTGGACTCTAAAAGTGAAGGTGCGACATTTTTCTGACCTTGACCATCTATTCCATGACAGGACGCACAATAACTCTTGAATATTTTCAATCCATTTGTTCTTGTATCATCAAATGGTTCCGTGTATAATTTTGGAGCTTGAACATGGTCATTATTTTTGTTTTCTAATACTTTTTGTACTTGAGTTTTGAGAAGACCTAGATTGGTTTCATATTTCAACTTTTTGGCGAATTCTTCTTCTCCTGTTAATCCGCTGATAATAGACTCTACTATCGATTGATCATCTGGGTATTTTCTTGCCATTATAATCAAATCTTGCCAGTAGTGTGTTATGGCGGCTAAATTAGGTGCCAATTGGTTATCAATATTTCTATTATTTAAATTTATCAATTCTCTATAAATATCTATGAATTGACGATCTGCATCATTGATCCAGGACTTATCATATTTTCGCCAAAGTGGAGCAATTGCTGGAAGTGATTTCATGCTATAGTTTTTCGCATGTTTATTAAGCAACATTTTAGCATCCAATAAGTCTAATTCATCTAATGTCCAAAGGGCATGAATAGTCGAAGGAGAATCCGTTGCATAATAACTAAACTTATGCAAAAGCTCATTTGGTGAATCATTACTTGCTTTTAATTGTATCAATTTTTGCTGTGCTAATAATCTGACGATGTAATTACTGTCCAATAGTGCTCTAGTCCACAAAGAGTCTGAGACACTTGACATTCGCTTTTTATTATTTTCTATTGTTTTGGATTTAATAATAGAGGAGATTCTATAAATTCGCCCATTACCGTTAATCTTATCTAGTCCTTTATCTAGAATTTTCTCTCTAAGGTAGCTCGACAGATAAGCAGTGTGCTGTATGATTCCTTTTCTAAGATCTGTAATATATAGACAGCCATCATATCCTGTCATTAGGTTCACGGGTCTGAATGATTCGTCTTTTGAAACAAGAAATTCCTGGTCTTCATCTTTTGTAGCACTTTGATTGATATGATCAATATCGTATTTGGAGATCAAGTTAGCTTCTGGAGCACAAACGAAAAGGTCAGAGTAATCGGATGATTTAAGACCAGTTCCATAATAGATGTGAGGAGCACATGCAGATGTGTAATTTTGTACTCGCCCCAAGCTATCAAGTACTCCATCTTCATACCCTCGATTTACTGATGTGGCTTGGATGGGATTTATACTCATATCTTTTGTGTAGTAAATTCCTGTGCCATGTTCAACTTTTTGAAACTGGTTTTTGATTAATCTATTTGGCATACTTCTATCCCCAATAATAGGAGCGGAGTTATGATTATAAATCAATCGCCCGACATGATCTGATGAAATACCCCATTGGCCCCGAAAAGTTGTAGCTTCCTTCATCCATATTCCTTCCTTTTTTTTATACCTCGCATTTGATTTTGCACTGTAAATCCAATTGTCTAGGTTGTAGAATAAGCCATTGGGTTGATGTTCTATATTACCACCGATTACATAAATAGAATCTACTAATTCTCTTTTTCCTGGCAGATCGTCTTTAATACTAGTCCATATAAGAGAGGTGCTATCCGTATATAAAATACCATCGTATACAAGTGAAATAGCTCTAGGATTGAGCAAACCATCTAAAAAAACTGTTCGCTTATCCATTTGACCATCAGCATTTGTATCTTCGAGAATCACAACCCTGCCATCCCGAATATCCTCACCATTGCCATCAATATCACGCATGTATCCAGGCATTTCAACTACCCATAGCCTTCCTTTAATATCTTGGACAGTAACTACAGGAGAATCTAAAAGGGGGGCATTAGCAACCAGTTCGATTTTATATCCTTCTTGAATGATAAATTCTGAAGTGTCAATTTGTACATCAGGTGAACAGGAACTTACTAAGGCAAAAAAGATAGTAAAACAAAGAAGTCGGATGTAGTGTTGCGCCATAATTACTATCCCTTATTATTGGTATTGATAATTGGAGCATGAGAATTCGAATCCCATCTATGATTTTCTACATTTTCGGTAAGTATTCTTAAATTTTTCCATTTTATTAATTTCCCTTCTTGTCTTTTTTTAGAAATACCATGTACTTGTAGCCCTATGATTCCTTTCGAAGTCATATTATCAATCAAATTAGCACACTGAATTCCATTGACCCATGTTTTTATCTCAGAGCCTATAGCTTCAATTCTATATTTGTTCCATTCGTTAATCTTAAATGCTTGTTGCCCTTTCAGATTGTTAGTAAGAGGGTAGAGCCAACCCCGCCTTGCTTCATCGTATATGCCACCAGCCCATTTTCTAGGACTAGACTCAATCTCTGCCTGGTATCCATGTACTCTTCCATTTTTTATGTCAGGATCACTTATGGATCTGAATTGCACACCAGAATTGAGACTCGTGTCGGCCCAAACTTCGAATTCGAGTATGAAGTCTTTATATTTTTTTTTTGTTGCTAAAAAAGTATTAGGGGTATTTAATTTACTGATCCCAACAATCATGTTATTCTCTATTTTATATTCAGCATTCCCATTTAGAATTTCGAAGTTTAATAGATTTTCTCCCTTAAAGATTGGCTCCCATATCGCTTTCTTTGTACAAGACGACAAAACGATAGTGAAAGAAAGAATACATATAAGTAAGGTGAGGTTTTTATTCATATCTCGGATTTGACAATGTCAAGAAGTATAAAACAAGTATGAAAGTAAAATATTAAATTGAAATAAAAACTATTACTACCTTGGTTCTATAAAAATCTATAACATGAAAAGTATACCTTCTAAGAAAAAGCCATTTGGAGTTAATCGGAGACGATTTTTAAGAGATACAGCTCTTTCTTCTATGGCGGTAATTCTGGGGACTGATATAGTATTTGGTCACAACTTACCAAAAGGAATGAGTATCCTTGGTCTTGAGGACATTTCTGCTTCTTTACCAGGAAAAGATGGTCGATTGTCAATTCTAAATGATAGACCCATTAATGCAGAAACTCCACCTTATTTATTAGATGATAAGATAACTCCAGGAGAGCTATTTTTTGTTAGAAATAATGGAGTAGCTCCAGTTGATGTAGATGTTAATAATTGGACATTGACAATTGGTGGAGAATCAGCAAAGAAAGAAATGGTATTTACTTTAGCTGAGCTGAAATCAAAGTTTAAACATTATACCTATCAACTGACATTAGAATGCGGAGGTAATGGTCGAAAAGAATTCAATCCGCCCGCAAAAGGCAATCAATGGGGACTAGGAGCCGTGGGTTGTTCTGAGTGGACAGGTGTTAGATTAAAAGATGTTCTTGAATCTGTAGGGTTGAAGTCAAATGCAGTCTATATTGGATATTATGGTGCAGATACTCATTTAAGTGGTAATGCAGATAAAGATGCAATCTCTAGAGGAGTACCCATTGATAAAGCAATGGAAGATGAAAGCTTGATTGCATGGGCTATGAATGGAGAAGACATTCCTGTTTTAAATGGGCACCCACTTAGATTGGTTTTCGGAGGATGGCCAGCCTCATGTTCAGGTAAGTGGCTTAGCAAGATTGTAATCAGAAACAAAGTGCACGATGGTGTAAAAATGACAGGACAAGCATATAGAATTCCTTGTGATACGGTGGGACCTGGTGAGAAGGTAGCTGATGAGGATATGTGTATAATTGAATCTATGCCAGTTAAATCATTGATTACTTTTCCTAAGACTGGGGGAGTGATTTCGCTTAAGGATCAATTACCAATAAGAGGTCACGCATGGGCAGGAGATCAAATAGTATCAAAAGTAGAATACTCAATAGACTTTGGAGCAACATGGAAATCTTGTGAAATGTCTAAACCAGTGAATAGACATGCTTGGCAACATTTCAATGCTACTATATCTTTTCCTAAAGTAGGTTATTATGAAGTATGGGCAAAAGCTACAGATGATCAAGAAGTCTCACAACCGATGATCCTGCCAGGGTGGAACCCAAAAGGCTATCTAAATAACGCATGCCATAGGATAGCAATAAAAGTGAATAAGTGATGAAAAAGAAAAAACCTGTTAGTTATGAAATGCGTTCTGCTACAGCACTGTTTAAGGCAATTTCATTAGTTAAAAGCAGCGCGCTTCTCGTTTTATTTTTGGTATTGGGCGGAATTATTTATATCAGTTTTCAAACGAGCATAGATAAAGCACTGCAGCCAAGTCCAGAACCTATAGAATCAAAATTACATAATAATAACTCTAGTACTTTGGATCCCAATAGGGTAGAGAAGGGTATTCATGTTGAGACAGGAATGGTTTATGACGATAATTTTGAGTTGGTAAGAAGGTCATGTACAAGTTGTCATTCTTCTAAATTAGTCACGCAGAATCGGGCTACTAGAGATGGGTGGAAACAAATGATTGTCTGGATGCAAGAGACACAAGAACTTCAAGATCTAGGTAAATATGAAGTCAAGATTCTTGATTATTTAGAGAAAAATTATTCACCCAAAGATGTAGGTCGTAGACAAAATATCAAAATAGAAGATGAAGATTGGTACGTGATTAAGCTGGATTAGATGAATGTAGCTAAACCATAAAAATTATGTACATATTGATTCTGTGAATATTGACAAGAAAGACATAAGGTATGCTGCAAAAAGTATACTTTGGGTATAAATAATTACTTTGTTAAATACAGACCTTAAACACGAAATTACTTCCTAATTAGTTGGTATATTAGAAAAATAAACGAGTTTTGTACAGCTGTTTTAAGTAATGGCAGGGCACTAAAAAAGTTAGATTTGAGTACCCTATCTTTTTTTAGGGTGACGATTGAATAATAGTGTATTTTTAAGATATTAACCCCAATTGTTTCTAAATTATAGAGCATTTTGGGATTAATTGTAGGGGTGAGCTTGGGAATTTATAAAATGAAGCAAATCGAATACGCTATAGAAACTATATAAATCGATAAATAGTAGTTGATGAAAGAACAAAATATATTAATATTAGCATTGTTGATGTTTGCTAGTTCTACTACATTGAGTGCAGAAAGTGGAGCTGTAGATTTTTTACGATCTACAGGTAAAATTTATTCTGTTATTGCAGTGATAGTCGTAGTCTTAATTGGCATCGCTATTTTTCTTTATAGAATTGATAATAAGCTAACCAAACTTGAAAATCAAATAAATAATGAGCAGTAAACAAGCAAGTTTTTTTGAAAGTGTACAGCGAAACTTTGATAAGGCAGCAGTTCATACTGGGCTCCCTAAGGGGCTGACTGATCAAATTAAAGCATGTAATGCAGTCTATCAAATGAGATTCCCAGTAAAAATTGGGAGTGGGTATGAAGTGATAGAGGCGTACCGTGTACAACACAGTCATCACAGGTCTCCAACCAAAGGTGGGATCAGATTCTCTAGCCAAGTAAATCAAGAAGAAGTAATGGCATTAGCGGCACTTATGACGTACAAGTGTGCTATTGTAGATGTTCCTTTTGGGGGTGCTAAAGGTGGTGTAAAAATTAGTCCTAGGTCTTATACTCCATCACAATTAGAAAGAATAACAAGAAGGTATACCGTCGAATTGATTAGAAAGAATTTTATCGGACCTTCTGTAGATGTACCTGCACCTGATTATGGAACAGGAGAAAGAGAAATGGCTTGGATTCTTGATACGTACCAACAGTTTAAAGGAGGTGCAGAAATTGATTCAGCAGGATGTGTTACTGGGAAGCCAGTAAATCAAAATGGTATCAATGGTAGGACAGAAGCTACAGGTAGAGGAGTGTTTTACGGTTTAAGAGAATTCTGTGATCAGAAACCGGAAATGAAAAAACTGGGTCTTAGTCCAGGTATTGAAGGCAAAACAATGGTTATTCAAGGTCTAGGTAACGTTGGTTCTTATGCTGGACTTATCTCTCAAGATGAAGGTGGGGTAAAGATAATTGCAGTTGCTGAAATGGAAGGTACCATTATAGATACAAGTGGTATCGATATCGCAGCATTGATTGCTCACAGAAAGGCTACTGGTTCAATTCTTGAATTCCCAGGTACAAAAACATTAGATAATCCTAAAGATTGGATTAAAATTGAATGTGATATTTTATTGCCCGCTGCATTAGAATCTCAGATAAGAAAAGATAATGCAAAGTATGTAAAAGCTAAGATAATTGGTGAAGCGGCAAATGGTCCTATCACTGCAGATGCTGAGGATGTACTATTGAAAAAAGGTATTGTAATTATTCCAGATATGTATCTTAATGCTGGTGGTGTAACAGTTTCATATTTTGAATGGTTAAAAAATCTATCTCATATGCGTTTTGGACGAATGGAGAAAAGATTCAACCAGAATAAAAATAGAGATATAATATCTACCGTTGAGAAATTGACTGGTAAAACATTAACAGCAAGAGAAAAAGCGCAAATAGCTAGAGGTGCTGATGAAGTAGATTTAGTAAGATCTGGTCTTGAAGAGACAATGGTCAACTCTTTCTATCAAATCCAAGATACTTACAAGAAAAGGAAGAAAATCGAGGATTACAGAACAGCTGCATTTGTAACTGCACTTAACAAAGTGGCAAATGATTATGCAACATTAGGAGTATTTCCATAGTGGAATCCTAATTCGGAAAATATTAAATGGCAGCTCAGTGGATATTGGGTTGCCATTTTTTTTCGCATTGAACGCTACATTTTCTTTCACCAGGGCGTTGTAGGTACGAACAAATGTTTACCAATGAAACTATCATTCTATACTATCTCTTTAATGATCGCATGTGGTCTATTTATTTCTTGTGACTGTCATAAAGTAGAATGTGTTGATAATCCGTCTATTTTTATTGATATAAAGAATAGTAAAACGGGAGAAAGTCTACTTTTTGGAGAGAACCCTACGCTCTCTATTTCTAGCGTTAATGTTTTTACAATGATGGATGATCAGATAATTAATCTTCCGAAAGTGGAATTAACAAATGCCTCTATCAGTCCAGATCCTTACTTAAGTGTGAACCTTGATGCCTTACCGAATAGCCGATTCTTTTTCTCTACTGATTCTTTGACCGTGGATACAATTGATATAGTGAGAACTGAGATTCCGTCTTCGAGTTGTTGCGATATGAGCTTTACAGTAGATGGTGCTGATATTAATGGGGCAGGTCCTATTTTCTTTGCAAGTCCGTTAGTTTTGTTTAGGTAAGATTTTTTTCAATAATACCCAACGCTCGAGTTGTATTTTACGTCTTTAAAAACATAGATCTAAAACAGCAATATGGCAATCAGATTAATCTTATTCTTACTTGTGTTTATTTCATTTTTTAGTTCTTGTGGTGATTGTAATTGCTGCCTTGTTGACTGTGCACCAGCAGTTTTTTTTAATATACGAATTGATGATCAACTAACATTCAACACACTTTTAAGAGAATCAGACAGCCTATATCATGTAAGTGAGATGTCAATAACAAGTTTAGTTGATGGGAAAGAAATAGCGGGTATTTTGTTTAGGAATAGTACAGGAACAAACGACTCTCTTCCAATTCATTGTTGGAGTGATGTAATTTCAGACATGATGTTTTTAAAATTAAACCAAGAAGATACAGATACGCTCAGATTTATATGTCAATTCATAGAAGGTGAATGCTGTAGTTGGTTCGATTTAGATAGTGTGTCCATAAACGGTGGAGGAATGATAGCAGTTTTAAATAATACTGTAACAATATTGAAATAAGCTAAATTTATTAAGTGAACATAATTGCATGAAAGCCTATTTATTTTTTCTTTTTCTAATAGTTACATTTAGCTGTTGTACATACGATCCTTGTAGATTTATTGATGATCCAATCTATACTTATGGGGTACGAATTTTAGAAGATAGTTCAGAGAATGATCTACTTTTTGGTGACCATGCGATTTATGATTTTGATAGTATTGAATACAGTAACCCTAACATACTTCTAGATTTATATAAGGTTAGATATTTTAATTCTTCGTTTTCAGATACTTTATTAACGTTAGAAATATTTGAAAAATTTGAAGAATCATATTTTTTAAAATTTGGAAATAATGATATCGACACCTTAAATATCAAAACCGTTGATTTAGATGAAGACTGCTATACTTTTGCAGTCGATAGTATAGGTTGTATAGCGGTAAATAGAAAAGATTATGTGAAGTACGAGAGTCCGTTTGTGATTTGGAAGTAAAATGAATCATTAACTTATTGTTGCCTATCAAATAGATGCAAATGGTTCTTGAGTTGATTTTACGATTTGTTTTTTTGTAAGCTAATCTAGCTCAAAAATGAAATCAAAACCCCAGCTGCAACTGCCGAACCAATAACCCCAGAAATATTACTACTCATAGCATATTGAAGAATATGATTTTTAGGATCTACTTTCAAGGCTATCTCATTTGCTACTCTTGAAGCCATGGGTACAGCACTAAGTCCAGTGGCACCAATTAGAGGATTGATCTTCTTTTTGTTGAAAAGATTATAGACTTTTACTGCCATGATTCCTCCAAGAATTGATATTGCAAATGCAATGAATCCTCCAGTTATAATGAACAATGTATCCTGATTTAAGAATGACTCTGCTGTCATAGTAGCTCCAACTGTTAGACCTAAAAAGATAGTGGCTGTATTCATAATAGTTTCACTCGCTGCACTGGCCAATCTTGAAGTATCAGTTCCAATTTCTTTAATCAAGTTACCGAACAACAACATCCCAACAAGCGGGACAGAAGAAGGAACCAGTAATGCCACCATCGTTGCCAAAACAATTGGGAATATGATTTTTAAGGTTTTTAAATCCTTAATCTTTGTTTTGTTAGGGTAGAGCCTATCCTGTTCTTTCATATTGATAGCCAGCTCTTTCTGAGTAACAGAATACTTCACCACAAAAGGGATGATAACAGGCACTAGCGCCATATAAGAATAAGCTGCAATGGCTATTGGACCCAGCAAGTGCGGAGCCAATTTGATCGCAGTATAGATAGCTGTTGGACCATCTGCGCCTCCTATAATACCCAATGCGGCAGCTTCTTTTAGGTCGTAACCTATCCACACAGCAGTTATCAATACTGAGAATATTCCAATCTGTGCCGCAGCTCCGAAGAAAGCCAACCTTAGGTTTCTGAGCATAGGACCGAAGTCAGTCATAGCACCAACTCCAAGGAAAATCAAAGGAGGTAACAAACCTGTCTTGATCAACATGTAATAAAGCATATTCATTATACCATGTTCCTTTGCGATTTCTAAGATTGTAAGATGAGCTATGTTATTCTCTTCTGTAGCTTGGATTACGGCCATGTCTCCTCCAGGGAAATTTGCTAATAATACTCCAAAAGCAATCGGAACTAATAACAATGGTTCGTATTTTTTCTTTATCCCTAGGTACAAAAGAAAAAATGCCATAATGAGCATGACTACGGTCAGTGGAGAAGATAACAAATCTCCAAACGCAGTCATCTCATAGAGTTTATTTAATACCTCCATATTATACTATCTTGAATATCTGATCATCTTCATCGATGTCGTCACCATGCTTTACTAAGATCTCTGTGATCGTCCCGCTTACATCAGCTGCGATTGCATTAATTACTTTCATAGCTTCTATGTATGCTACTGTTTCTCCTTCTTTGACTACATCTCCAACTTGCTTTCCTTTTTCAGATGTTTCCTTTGTTAAGTAGAATTTACCTTCAAGCGGCGATACAATGTATTTTGCATTTACACCATTAGTTTGAGCAGGCGGAATAAATTCTTGTGTTGGTGTCGCTGCTACCGCAGTATTGTCTTGCGCAGTTTCATTTGGATAACTAATGCGAATATTATAATTCTCACCATTCACATTGAGATTAAGCTCTTTGGGTGTTTGAAAAGCAGGTGATGCACCAATAGGAATACCAGCATCAGCATTTGTTGCATTTGCCGTTTTCTCAGCTTTTCTTTCAGCTAGATCAGCTTCAAATTTCTTCTTTGCTTCACCAGACTTTAGCGCTTCATATTGTGGAGGATGCATCGCATATTCTAGTAACTCTTCATCATCTTGACCGTATGACCATCCTTTTTCATCCATCTTTTTTCTGTAGGTATCCAATTCGTCAGGATACAGATCTTGTGGATTTCCAGTGTAAAATTCTCTCTTCTGATCAGAAGCCATTTTTAATATTTCTGGATCAAGCTCACCTAATAATTGACCAGAATTACCGAGGATCATTCCCCAAGTGTTTTCATCTATCATGGCAAACCTCTTTTTACCCTTGTAGCTGTTGATTACATTCATAAGTGAAACGTTCTTCACATATTGACTGAATGGTGTCACGAGCGGTGGATAACCTAACTTAGGCCATACTACTTTTACTTCATCAAATAACCCAAGGAGTAATTCTTCTTGATCTACATTCGGTTTATTATTTTTAGTGAGCCACTTATTTAGACTCTTTACATTATTTTCTAGATCAGCCATTAATGAGCCCATCATACCTCCCGGAAGTCCTGGTCCGATCAAGAGTGAATTCATGTATCTGTTCTTTGGGTTGATATATTCACCTAAGAAATCATCCATGAATGATTGCGTGAGACTTCTCACATGCATATATGCCTTCATATCAATATCTGGAAGACTGAATCCAGCATCTTTCAACATTTCATGAACAGTCAATAAATCAGCGTGACCCGTTCCCCACGATAGAGGCTCCATTCCAACGTCTATGATATCCGCACCATTTCTTGCAGCTTCTAATGAAGTAGCAACTGAGAAACCTGGAGTCGAGTGACCGTGATATTGGATAATAATATCTGGATGACGTTCTCTTATTCCTTTTACAATTTTTCCTACAGATACTGGACGACCAATACCTGCCATATCTTTAATACAAATTTCTTCTGCTCCTTTTTCAATGTACTGATCAGCAAGATTGATATAGTAGTCTATTGTATGGATAGGAGAGTGTGTAACACTTAATGCTCCTTGAGCAATCATCCCACCTTCTTTGGCATACTGAAAAGATAACTCCAAATTTTGCGGATTATTTAACCCGTCAAATGATCTAGATATATCAGTCCCTTGCAGTTTTTTAACCTTGAACATAAGTTTTCTTACATCCTTTGGTACAGGACTCATACGGATTCCGTTGAGTCCTCTTTCTAGCATTTGAGTTTGGATTCCAGCATCATTAAAGGGTTGAGTCCATTTTCTTACAGCTACATTAGGATTCTCTCCAAATAATAGATTTACTTGTTCGAATCCACCACCATTTGTTTCTACTCGCGCAAAGCAACCCATGTCGATAATAGGTTGAGCAACTTTTGTCAGCATATCAACAGTAGGTACATATTTGCCTGCTGCCTGCCACATATCTCTATATACTAGTGCTAATTTTATTTCTTTCATCAGTATTGCATTCTTAAAAGTCGCTCTTCCTTCAACTTTATTTTGTTAATCAATTTTTGTTATTGACGATATAGTCAATTTATACAGGATAAATTATCCCTTAATTTCATTGGGTGGGTGCCTAAAGTTTTTCAATGGATTCGATCTTTCCTTTCCCCAAAGTTATGTGATCTACAACAGCAGTCATCACTGCAATCTCTTTGTTAGAAATGAGTGGTTTTATCAATTTTACCTTTTTTATTGGTTCAGGTGCATACTTGTTGACAAGCTTGATCAATAGTGATCCACAAAGAACAACTAGCAATAAAACTATGAATACAGTAACCATGCCTATAGCCAAAAGAGAAAAAGCATTTGATATATTTGATTCCATTTAGTAAAATTCAGACTGCGAATGTATAAAATATTATCTCATTTCAACTATGTGAAATAAGCAATGTTTAGACTTTTTGTCGTTAGAAATTCATTTTTACAGTAAACTATTTCTGTCTCTTATACACATCTCCGAGCCCACGAGAC
>OJIO01000436.1_pt1 | contig 27374 bp, 20 predicted proteins | sample 1595621 | NCBI WGS metagenome assembly OJIO01 (sample SAMN05416776, study PRJEB24817) | seawater metagenome | isolation source: Sea water | place: Canada:Atlantic | collected 2013-07 | reverse complement strand
GAGATTTCTGCCTGTCTCGTGGGCTCGGAGATGTGTATAAGAGACAGAGCATGTTTGGTCAATATACTGAGACATTTCCTTTAAATGAGAAAGGTATTCTACTAGGGCCATGTCCTGGAGGCACTTGGCAATCTTGTGCTTTGACCGATTTTGATGGTGTTGATTGGGAGATTAATGGAAATTTTACAGGATTTGATGCCAGTTTTGGAGTTGAAGATTATCTAAAAACAATAGCGGGTGTCTTAGAATTTGGTGGGGATATCGATGAGGAACTCTGTTATGAGTCTCCAGTCCTTGATATATCTACCGTTGTAGGTTCAGTAAGTTTTTCAGTTGCTGTTGTTTGGACTGGTCATGACGCCGCTGATTATGTTGATGTTGAATATCAATTAGATGGTGGAGCATGGATTCAAATTCCAAATGCATTTGGAGGTGGGACCCATACAATAGATTTCTCTACTTCTGCAAACAATGGTTCGGGAACGATTTCTGGAACAGGACTTACGGGCAGTACTTTGAGCATTAGGGTATGTGTGGATACTAACACATCCGCAGAAACCACAACTATAGATAATGTTTCTGTACCTGAAGTCGGTGCTATGATTTTGCCAGTGAAATGGGCTGATTTCAAAGTTCGATCACTCAAAGAAGGCAATCAATTGGATTGGGCTACCTATACTGAAGTCAATAACGAAAGATTCGATATTGAAAAAAGTGTAGAAGGTATGAATGATTTCAGAAAGATTGGTAGCATTGATGGAGTAGGAAATTCTACGAGAATAAGTCGCTATGAGTTTTTAGATAGAGAGATTTCTACTGGTACTTCTTATTATAGAATTAAGCAAGTGGATTTTGATGAAAAATTTGAGTATTCAGAAATTGTCCTTGTGAAAAATGAGATAGAAACCGAGATTTCAATTTATCCAAATCCTGCAGATGGCTTTATTATTGTCAACTCAGTTAGTGGAATAGATATTGATCAACAATTTCAAGTCTATGATGCCATGGGAAGATTAATGAATCTTGAAACAAGTAAAGAAAATGATTACGCTGTAAGGCTAAACACTTCTTCTCTTGAATCAGGTATTTACTTTATAAAATTATCATCTGGAAATATAAGAAAGGTGATCAAATTATAACCGCAAGAGTCCAATTACGACAAATCTATACACCTCTTTTATAATCTTATAAAAGGGGTGTTTTTTTTTGTTTTACAAGTTACCTTGCGATTCAGATTCTGAGAGATATTCATTAATATCGAATATCTTTATTCTAATCAGGATTGGACATTATTAAGTCTGAAAAATTACCTCATTTTTGTTGTCTTTGCGCTTAATTCAGTGTCATGTTTTTCACCTCAACTTGTCACTCGCCGTGACTGGCATTCATTTTTTGGCTTGATCCAAAAAACGAATCAAAAAAAATCAAGGCTATACCTGACTCTTAACGCCATTTGAAACATATTTTAACTAAGCTCACAAAACTCGCTGACGAGCGTTTGTTGCACAAACCACTCTCTGCTCAAACAGTTGTGAGCTCTTAACGCCAAATTACATTCCAAATAGCTAAGCCAGCTAAGGCCAATAAATAGTAGTTAATAAAGATATTTAGTCTAGAGAATTAGCTCTTATTATTCTTTAATGCTTGAAATTGAAAAATTACTCTTATTTCTGAATATCCCTTCTGAGATTTGAAAGTTTAACATTTTTTCTACTTTTTCCTCATTATACTTAATCCATCTCTCAATGGAAGCAACAAGGTTTCTACTCTCGGATCGTCTTTCATCTTTTGATTGAATTCCATCAATGATTTTGTAGTGGCATCTTTACCTCCTGAATATACTTTTCCATCCCATAAAACATTATCTGCCAGTATATATCCCCCTTGTCTTACTTTATCGATGACAAGATTAAAATACAAGGTATAATCCTTCTTCTTTGCATCAATAAATACAATATCAAACTGTCTATACAATCCACTAATTACAGTCTTTGCATCTCCAATATGCGATGTAATTTGATCCCGTACACCTGCTTTTCTAAAATACCGATCAGATATATGATTCAGCTCTGGGTTGACTTCTATGGTGTGGATATGCCCGTTTTCAGAAAGTCCCTCAGAAATGCAGATCGTCGCATAACCAGTAAACGTGCCTATCTCTAATACTTGAGTCGGTGACACTAATTTACTGAACAGGCTCAAAAATCTACCTTGTACAGGTCCTGATGCCATTCTAGGAGCTAACGTCTTAAGATGTGTCTCCCTATACAATAGATGTAATATATCCGATGGCGAATCCGATACAGATTCACAATATGAATAAATAGCCTTGAATGAATGTTCGTCGATCATAAAGCAGAAGAAAATCTCTTTTTCAAAAATGGGTATGACATGACTATTGCAAGAATAATGCCTCCTCCGATATAAAAGTTAGTCGTCAATTGTTCATATTCTTTTAAAATGACCGCCGCAAGGACAATACCATAGAGAGGTTCTAGATTAATAACCAAATTGGTAGCATATGCCGACAAAGATTTCAGTGCTCTTAGATTCAGAATATAAGCAAGAGTCGTACACAAAAGTGCAAGGATCATAATGTATACCCAATCAATAGCGCTAGGTGGAAAAAATTGAGATAAATCTAAGTACGAACCTCCAAAAACAAATATCAAACTAATGAAGATCCATGCACTGCCTAGCTGCAGAAATGTAAACATATATGGAGTTGTAGTCTCTACGTATTTCTTATTCAATGTAACAAACAATGCTGCAAAGAAAGCTGAAGCTATACCCACCAATACACCATCTCTCATACTCACATCGATACTATTGACTACTAAGACCATACCTGGAACAATCAATATGCCTAGCATTGTCTCCAGCGGTTCGAATCTCTTTTTCATAATCAAAGGCTCTAAAAAAGAAGTAAAAATCGAAGTCGTAGCCATACATATCAATGCCACAGATGCATTTGCTAATTTGATAGACCCATAGAAACAAATCCAATGGACTGCTACAATGCATCCAATCAACATAATCGGTGTGGCAACAGATCGCTTGACAGTCAATAAGTCTCTACCAAACCGTATAAAAAACAGTAATGAAATGCTGGTTATCAATACTCTCCACCAAACCAATATCACGGCCGGCAATTGTATCAAATCTCCTAATACAGCTGTAAGTCCGTATAATAATACAGCAATATGGAGTTCGATGTATGGTCGTCTTTTGCTTTCCATTATGTCATTAAGTGATATTCAAACCTAAAGAAGAGCATCCATCTATAAAGTTGAATGCCCTTCTCTATATTATTTGATTTACGATTTAGATCATTTTCTCAGGTCTTACCCAAGCGTCAAATTCTTTCTCGTTCAAGTACTTCAATGATAGCGCTGCTGCTTTTAATGTAGTACCTTCTTTGTATGCTTTTTTAGCGATTTCTGATGCTTTGTCATAACCGATTTTTGTGTTCAGCGCAGTGACTAGCATCAAAGAATTATTTAAGTTTTCTGTGATTCTTTGTTGATTTGGTTCTATACCCGCTGCACAGTTATCATTGAAACTTACACAAGCATCACCGATCAACCTTGCTGACATCAAGAAATTATAAATCATCATTGGCTTGAATACATTCAACTCAAACTGACCTGTCATACCGCCAATATTGATAGCTACATCGTTACCCATTATTTGAGCCATCGCCATAGTTAATGCTTCTGACTGTGTAGGATTTACTTTCCCTGGCATAATAGATGATCCAGGTTCATTAGCTGGGATTATAATTTCCCCAATCCCACATCTTGGGCCAGAAGCCAACATTCTAATGTCATTTCCAATCTTCATCAATGATACTGCAGCTGTTTTTAAAGCTCCATGAGATTCCACTATAGCATCATGTGCCGCCAATCCTTCGAATTTGTTTTTACCCGTTATAAAAGGAAGACCTGTCAACTTAGCGATGTGCTTAGCTACTAATTTATCATATCCTTTTGGAGTATTTAAGCCTGTACCTACTGCTGTCCCCCCAAGCGCCAATTCTGACATGTGCTTGAGTGTATTTTTAATAGCTATAATTCCATGGTCTAGTTGTGATACATATCCACTAAGTTCCTGCCCTAATGTAATAGGTGTTGCATCCATGAAGTGTGTTCTTCCGATTTTCACAACCTTCATGTACTTCTTTGATTTGGCTTTGAGGGTATCTCTCAACTTTTCCATTCCTGGAATAGTACATTCTACTACAGCCTTGTATGCTGCAATGTGCATAGCGGTTGGAAATGTATCGTTGCTCGATTGCGATTTATTCACATCATCATTTGGGTGAAGTGCCTTGGTTTTATCTGTCAGCTTTCCACCTTTTATAACATGGCCTCTATTAGCAATTACTTCATTAACATTCATGTTCGATTGTGTACCAGAACCTGTTTGCCATACAACCAATGGAAACTGATCATCTAATTCGCCAGCCAAGATCTCTTTACAAACCTTACCAATAAGTGTTGCTTTTGCTTTAGTAAGTGTCCCTAATTCTGCGTTTGTTATTGCAGCTGCATTTTTCAATATTGCAAATGCCTGAATTACTTCTTTTGGCATCAATTGACCACCGATTTTGAAATTCTCCATTGATCGTTGAGTCTGCGCCGCCCAATATTTGTCTGCTGGCACTTCGATTATACCGATACTATCTTTTTCTTTTCTTGTTTTATTTTTTGCCATGTCTCTATATTTTTATCCTGATAATGAATCAGGCTATATTTCACTTAATTAGGTAATGAGAGCGTACTGGTCTCTCAATATTATGCAAATGTAATGAAAATGGATATTGTGAATAAGGTAGATGAAAGAAAACTCACATTGAAGTGATCATCTATTCTTATTCTCTCAAAAACTTCCTTTGAACCCTATTCGATATACGACTCAGTATTTCATATGGAATAGTTCCTGCAGCTTCCGAAAGCACCTCGATACCATACTTTTCATCAAATATTATTACATCATCTCCAACTAAAGGATCTGGTACATCTGTCAAATCCAAAATGGTGAGGTCCATGCATACATTACCAAGAATAAGTGCTTCCGCTCCATTGATCAAAAATGAATAATTTCTATTCCCTAAATTCCTCATTACACCATCTGCGTAACCGATATTGACTATTCCTATTGGAGTGTCTTCATTTAATACAGTCTTGCGATTATAGCCTACGCTTTCTCCTGCTTTCAATTTTTTAATCTGGATCAAACTTGCAGATAACTTATGCGCTTTCGTTAATAATTCGCCTATCTCTGGATTATTATCTATCCCATAAAGCCCAATACCCAATCGTACAAAATCATATTGTCGATCAGGAAATCTTGAAATACCGCCAGAATTCAAAATATGCCTAGCTGGTTTTTCTTTGAGAGATTGCGTGATTATATCATAATACGAATCGAATAAATCAAACTGTTGTTTTGTGTATGAATCGTCGGATGCATCTTCACTACTCGCCAGATGGCTAAAGACTGTCTTTATCTTGATATTTTTATTTCTAAATATAAGTTCAGCTACTTCTTCTAGCTCTCCTTGTTGGAACCCTAATCTATGCATTCCAGTATCTAGCTTAATGTGTATAGGCAGGACATCTTTCGATTGAAGGCTAAATTCCGAGACCTTCTTCAATTGGTCCAAGCTATATATTTCTGGTTCTAAGTCATACCGAAACAAATCTACAAGTGAGGTCATATCTGGATTAAGCACCATAATTGGTGTTTTTATCCCAGCCAATCGAAGTGTAATTCCTTCATCCACAAAAGCAACAGCAAGGTAATCGACACCATTTCTTTCAAGTAAGTGGGCTACCTCTTCTGATCCTGAACCATATGCAGAAGCTTTGACTACCGCGATGATTCCAGTATTCGATTTCAAATAGGATTTGTACACCCTTAGATTTTGTTCTAGCGCATTTAGATCTATACTCAATTCTGCTGAATGACTTTTTTCTATCAATCTTCGGTTGATGTCTTCCAATTTGTACTTTCTGGCTCCTTTAATTAAAATTCCTCGATCTTGAATTGGAATATTATCCAAGTCATCAAGAAGTGCCTCTTTAGACTTATAATAAGACAATTTTATATCCTCATCAACAATCTCAAACTCATTTTCTGAGATATAAATTAGCTCCGTTAAGTTCCATAAACTAGCTGTTTGAACTATCTGTTCAAATACTTCTTTCTCGTCCATTCCCGATTGATCGAATGCACTAATTATCGCCATCTTAGTTCTATCCGGAGCATGTTGTTTAAGAAACTCGGCAGCCATTGAAAATGAGTCTAAATCAGCACTGTAAGCATCATTGACTACTATAGTATTTTGAATTCCTGTTTGCATCTCCAGTCGCATCTTCAGACCAGAAACACGATTTATTCTTTCTTGTAGTTCGTTTGGCTCAATTCCCAGATGGAGCATCAGTGTGATGCAATGCATGATATTTTCAAACGAAGGCAAATCTATCAGATGAAAAACAAGAAGGTGTTTCTCTCCTTTATACTCGAAACCTATTTTTCTATTTTGGCTCGTTGCAGAGTTATAATTCACAACGATATCTGCTGTACCGAGTGTACACCAAGTAAATGTATTTGTATCCTTATATTTATCATTGTAAACATCCCCAACTTCAGAAAAATTAGTTCTGTAGATTATCATCTCGGCAGAATCAAACAGGATCATTTTCTCTCTGGCTTTCTCCGCTTCAGAACTGAAACCTTCTGAATGGGCTTGTCCTATATTCGTGATTAGACCAATATCAGGTTGCAGCATATTAAGGTGGTTTATCATCTCTCCTTTTTGAGAAATTCCTGCCTCAAAAATGCCGATTTGGTGATAATCTTCGATAGCAAGAAGGGAAAGTGCCATCCCAATCTGTGAGTTGTAGCTTTTTGGACTTTTTACAATCACAAACTTATCGTGTAACATCTGATAAAGCCATTCCTTTACTATGGTCTTTCCATTGCTACCCGTTATTCCAATTTTCGTTAGATTCGGGAATGAAGCTCTGTGATGAGTCGCTAGTTTTTGAAGAGATTTCAGAGCATCTTCAACAACAAGATAATTTGCATCAGCAAACCCTCCTTCAAATGTTTTATCGACAATTACAAAATTCCGTACTCCAAGATTGTAAGCTGCAGCAATGTAATTATGTCCATCACTCATGGTACCAGGTAAGGCAAAAAATAGAGTATACCGAGCTGAAGATATCTGACGAGAATCAACAGAAACATCCTTTATTGTTGATTCTACCGCTAGGTTAAAAGAATCGACTTCTAAGATATTCGCTATTTCTGATATTTGATACTTCATTATTAAAGGTGCATTTCAGTTAGTCGTTTTTTTATATTTGCGGAATCGCGGAATCGCTTGAATTGCGAAATCGCTGTTCATCGTGTAGACTTCATGCAGCGATTTTGCGATTCAGCAATTTTGCGATTCAGCAAAATCTGGTAAGAAAAACGACATTAAGAAATGTACTTATTATTGATTACAAGTCAAAACCAATGTCCTTCCTGTAGTTTTTCTTATCAAAAGAGATTAATTCCGCATTTTTCATTGACAAAGCAATTGCTTCATCTTTATTATCTCCAAAAGAGCTTACTGCGATCACTCGTCCCCCATTGGTTACTACTTCATCACCAACTTGCTTGGTCCCTGCGTGGAAAACAATGCTGTCTTTTACTGTATCAATCCCTGTGATAGTTTTTCCTTTTTCATATGCTTCAGGATATCCTCCAGAGACCAACATCACAGTCGCACATGAACGATCATCTTGCTCAAGTGGTAACTTACCAAATTCATTCCTTCCTAATGCAGCTAGAACAGGCAAAAAGTCAGATTTTATTCTTGGCATTACTACCTCCGTTTCTGGATCACCCAATCTACAGTTGTATTCGATCACTTTCGGTTCACCGTCCACACTTATCAATCCTATGAATACAAATCCTGTGTACTCGATTTCTCTTTTCTGCAGTCCAGTAATTGTAGGTTTTATAATTCTTTCTTCAACTTTCTGCATCATCGCATCATCCACAAATGGCACTGGAGACACAGCTCCCATACCGCCAGTGTTCAAGCCTGTATCACCCTCTCCTATTCTCTTATAATCTTTGGCTATTGGAAGTACTTTATATCGAGTACCATCTGTAAGAACAAAAACAGAAAATTCTAACCCATCTAGAAACTCCTCTATTACAACTGTTGACGAAGCATCCCCAAACTTCCCAGAAAGCATCTCTTTCAACTCACTTTCTGCCTCTGCTAGATCATCGATGATGAGCACTCCTTTACCAGCTGCAAGACCATCTGCTTTTAATACATATGGACCTTCATTTGCACGAAGATGTGCGATTCCCGCTTCTAAAGATTCTGAAGTAAATTCTCCATATGCAGCAGTAGGAATATTGTTCTCCATCATGAAGACTTTGCCATAGGCTTTACTTCCTTCTAGTTTTGATCCTTCAAGCGATGGTCCTACTACTTTGATAGATTTGGTATCTTCTCTATTTTTGAAATAATCATAAATCCCAGCTACTAAAGGAGCTTCTGGACCAACGACTATAATGTCAATCTTTTCTGTTAATGAAAATTCAGCTACGGCCTTAAAATCTAATATATCAAGAGGTACATTCTGACCTACATTTTGAGTGCCTGCATTTCCTGGAGCAATAAAAACTTTGTTCAACAGTGGACTTTGTGCTATTTTCCAGCTGAGTGCATGTTCTCTTCCTCCAGATCCTAATATAAGTACATTCATTAATCCGCTTTATTTAAAGTTTTTGTTTGTGGTGAATGATCACATTTTTGATCAAGGTGCAAAGATATAAAGATTGCCTTCATCCCTTAAAGAACTTAGGAAATTAAAAAATCCGTACCCAAAATTTAATTTAGATACGGATTTACGAAAGTTATTTTTTATGTCTTAGAAATTGAAATCTACATCAAAGTCATCGTCTTTATCATTATCATAATCGCTCCAGTCACCGAAACCACCAAATCGAAAAGTCACTGCTGCAAACGGGCTAGTAAAACTATCATCTGTCAAACCAGACAATTCAGGTAATCCATCTACACCACTTACAAATCTATAGCCTCCTGTTAAATCTAACCTAAACCAGGAAGTGATATTTAATTCAATACCAATTTCAGGAGCTATTACCATCATATTATCCGAGAATTTCTTATCTCCTTCATCATCTCGAAGCGACACATCTCCCCATCCAAATCTAAGACTAGAATATATGTGTACGACTTTGTTAGGAATAGCAGTGTATCCTAACCAAAGACCTCCATGACTGAAATCTATATCATAAGTCTTTTCTCCAAAAGTCAAATTTGGGGCGTCTGTCCCAAGACCATATCCACCAAAGAAGAAATTATCAATAATCAAAGCTCCACCGCCCCCTACATCGACAACAGTTTCACCATTAATAGTTGAGATTTCCAACATAGGACCTCCCCAGCCACTTATATTATTGGCTTTATTGAATATAGTTTCTTGCTGTGCAAAAGCAAATAATGAAATTGTACTGAATATCGTAAGAAGTAATAGTTTTTTCATTGTTTTCAAGTTTTAGTTATTGAAACGATTTTCTATGATCTATATCTTAAAACAATACGAAATAATGAAAAATTGATCTCATTGCAGATATTAATCTGTGAAAAGACGTAAAAAGTCGACTAGTGTTGCAAAATGTGTTAGAAAAATGATTATTTGCAAAACCACAATATTTTTTATGTTGCCGCCAATTCCCTAATCATAGCTATATGCGGCAAGTCGTCTTCAAGATATTCCTCCCCCATCTCTTTGAACCCTAAGCTATTATAAAACTTGACTATATAGGTTTGTGCAGATATTTTAATAGAGTGATTGGGCCAATGATCTATTGTTTTATCTACAGAAAATTGCATTAATGGGACCCCTTGTTTCTTCCCTCTTATGGCAGATGTTGTGAGTACACGACCAATCGACGAATACTTTTCATAAGATGATCCAGGCGGCATAATTCGAGTATATGCTTGTAATTTTCTATCAGAATCTATGCCTAAAATGTGATAGGACTCTTGATCATTATCATCCGCATCTAAATATGGACAATTTTGCTCCACAATAAAAACCTCTTGCCTGAGCTGGAGTAACTCGTACAGCTGATTATTGGTCAATTCATCAAAAGATAAACAATGAAACTTCAACATAAATTAGATTTTAGACCGTTTGACATTCAACGGTTTCGATTTCTAGTACTTATTGAGCTGAAGGTCTCCGACCTCGCACGGCATTCTCTCCGCAATTCAACTACTCAATAACTCGTCAATTCAACAATTCAATAATTCAGCAACTAACGTGCCGCACACCTCACACATCGAGAACTCTCTGGCATATACATCAATCGCAAAGGCTGAATCTGATTTTTACACATGTGACAATAACCAAACCCTTCTTCGTCTACCTTCACGACTGCGACATTAAGCTTGGTAAGTTTTGCCTTTTTATTCCTCAGGGATGCTTCGGCTACTGATTTATTATTGATAGCATCCATGCGGCTGATTCTGCCCAGACTATTTTCTGGCTTTACGGGCTGCGTCATCTTCTCTATTTCGATAATATCTGCCTTCACTTTAATGATGTGATCTTGTATTTTCAACTTCAGTTCTTTTCTTTCTTCTACCGTCATACCTATGAGTATTGTTTTGCCAAGATAGTAATGAGGAGACAATATTTAACAGTTTGTCGAAAATATTATCCGTTTGTAAAATCGTTTTATCAACTTCGGTGTTACTTTGTAGCAGAAATGAGAGTAAGAATATCAATTTATAGTAATAAAAAATAAACCAGAATCAAAGTTAATGAATAGATTGACCGATGTAGTGAAGAATTTGCTGATAATAAATGTGATTGCATTTGTAGCCCAATACATGCTAAAAGATATAGTAGATGTAAGTCTAGGGTATTCTCATTTCCCATTATCACAAGATTTTATGCCTTTCCAAATAGTGACTTCCATGTTTATGCATGCAGATATAAGCCATTTGTTTTTTAACATGATATCCTTGTTCTTTTTAGGGCCAACAGTAGAACAATCTCTTGGAGGAAAGCGGTTTTTGATCTTATATATTCTAGCCGGAATAGTAGGCACATTTGCACATATAACTATCGATTTTGTAGAATATTATCGGTTAGCCGCTCAAGTAGATGGAGGAATGTTACAAACTGTTCTAGCTGAAGGAGGAGAAATACTTAAAAGAAATCAAAATTACTCTTCACAAGTTTTAGGAGATCTTAATCTAACGATCAACGGACGATCATTAGGGGCATCCGGCGCAGTATATGGAGCTGTAATAGCTTTTGTCACTATGTTCCCTAAACAAAAATTGATGATTTTTCCTATTCCGATCCCAATACCTGCAGCAATTTTAGGGGTTTTGATGGTAGGATATGGAGTAGTAAGTGGTATAGGACAATTAGAGCCAGGAATCGCACACTTTGCACACCTAGGTGGAGCATTAACTGGATTTTTAATGATTCATTATTGGAAAATGGCTAATTTGCGTTAATATGTTTGATTCTATAATAGACGATATAAAGCATGAGTTCCGATCTGGGAATATGCTCACCCGATTGATAATTATCAATATTGGGATATTTATGGTGACTGCGCTTGTCAAGGCATTTACACCTAGTTTTTATAACAGTACTTTCATCCACTGGATCGCACTTCCATCCTCAGGCATGGAATTCTTGTTCAAGCCTTGGACTATGTTTACACATATGTTTGTGCACTCTGGATTCTGGCATATCATATGGAATATGCTGATCTTTTACTGGTTTGGGCGGATCGTGGGAGACCTTATTGGGGATAGACATATGTTACCTATTTATCTACTTGGTGGCATTGCAGGTGCTGTTGGAGTATTGCTTTCTTACCAGATAATACCGCAGTACATTGGTTCATATGCTATAGGTGCATCTGCAGCAGTCATGGCTCTTGTTATTGTAGCTGGGATTATAAATCCAGATCATGAGATCCGGCTCTTGTTCTTAGGTATCGTCAAGATAAAATTTATCATTCTATTTATCATTTTCATGGATTTAATAGGCATCGGAAATAAGGATAATACTGGTGGTCATATCGCCCACATATTTGGTATGTTTATGGGTTGGTTTTACATGGTACAATTGAGTAATGGAAATGATCTCGGGAATAAGGTTAACAACATCACAGATAATATATTTGGACTCTTTGATAAAGACCGAAAACCCAAAAAGAAAAAATCACATTTGAAAGTCAAATTCAAATCTGATAAGATCAAAAACATGGCTGAACGGAGAGCTGATACAGACAATAACACTCAAGTTCAAGTCGATCAAATCCTAGATAAGATCAAACAAAAAGGATATGAAAGCTTAAGTGATGCAGAAAAAGACATCCTCTATAAAGCAAGTAAAAAATAATATTTGAAATTCATTAAAAAATCCATATTTGCACTCAATATTGTGCTCATCATCGGTTTGCTACTTGCTTACCTGAGCCCATATTTTGATCCTAATGACTATTGGATTTTCTCTATGTTTGGGCTTTTTTATCCTGTTCTATTGTTTGCCAATATCGCCATGGTACTATTTTGGATGATTGTAGAATTCAAATATCTATTTGCTTCTTTGATTACCATATTTATGGGTTGGTCCCATTTGCAAGGATTTGTCAATTTCAGCGCACTGAGTGAAGAACCTGGTGATCTGACTGTAATGACTTACAATGCCAACTTTTTCTATTCTGTACAAAATGGAACAAAAAAGGATGTAAAAAATAAAAGACAAGAAGTGTCATCTTTCTTTGAGAGTCATAACGATGTAGATGTATTTTGTCTTCAAGAATCATCAAAATTTTCTAAGGATATATTAAAGAAGTTACTACCAGAATATCATGTGCATGAGATGCCTCAGAGAGCAACATTTATCATTTCTAGATACCCTATCATCAGCAATGGTGATATCGACTTTGGCACATCCACCAACTCATGTATTTGGGCTGACATCAAAACACAATCTGGTAAAGTAAGGATTTATACTGCCCATCTCCAATCAAATAGAGTCTCAAAAGATGCTGTAGTTGTTCTCGACAATGCCAATCTCCAAGAAAAGAAAACATGGAATGGAATCCGTGGAATCTTAAGCAAATACAGTCAATCTAGCAGAAAACGTGCAAAACAAGCACAGATGATAGCGGATCATGCCGCTAAATGTGCCCACAAAACAATTATAGCGGCAGATGTAAATGATCCACCAACTTCATATACCTATAGTAGACTTTGTGGTGACTTCCAAGATTCTTTTGTAGCTGCAGGTGCTGGCATAGGCACTACGTATGCTGGTAGAATTCCTATGTTACGAATTGACTATATTTTTGCTGATAATGATTTTAAAGTAGAATCTATTGAAGTATTGAAAGAAAGCTATTCTGACCATTACCCAGTGAAGGGAGTTTATAGTTTTGTAGAGGATTGAATCTTTCAATTATTAAAAATAAAGAGTAAATCGGGAACAATCTACTTAGGCAAGTTGTGCATTTGACAGTAGATTTACTCCATTTTTTTCATAAAAGCAATAACTTAGCCCTTCGGAATCATCTAAGCAACGATTCCTTACAACCTAAGAACACATAAAACAAACATGGATCAGGATCAGATTGTAGATAAATCCACCAAAAATAAAAAATGGCTTAAGATTGCTAAGCTCTCCATGTGGACACTGGCTATTGCATTGGTATTCAGCATGTTTTTTTTATTTTATAGTATCAGCAATGGAGACCTTCCTACTTTCGAGCAATTAGAAAATCCAGAATATGATCTTGCATCTGTTATCTATGATGCGAATAAAGTACCATACGGAAAGTACTTTGTGGAGAATCGTGAAACCATCAAGTTCAAAGAATTATCACCTAAAGTCTTAGATGCATTAATATCAACAGAGGATGAGCGATTTTTTGACCATTCAGGAGTAGATGTAATGGCACTCTTCCGAGTAGCTGTAAAGACAGTGCTTCTCCAACAAGAAAGTCAAGGTGGAGGATCTACCATATCACAACAATTGGCAAAGTTGCTTTTTGAGAGACCTAGTACCCGAGGTATGGGTAAAATCAAAAGATCGATGGTATTGGTAGAAACAAAGCTCAAAGAGTGGATTACTGCAATAAAAATAGAACAGCGATACACTAAAGAAGAGATCATAGCGATGTATCTCAATAAGTTTGAATTTATAAATGGTGCACATGGTATCGAGGCTGCTGCACAAACATACTTTAGCAAAAACCAAAAAGATCTTGCTCCTGATGAAGCGGCTGTGCTTGTAGGAATGCTGCAAAACCCAAGTCTTTATAATCCTAGAAGATTCCCAAAAAAAGCAGAAGAAAGAAGGAATACTGTACTATATCAAATGTATAAATCTGATAAGATCACCAGTGCAGAAAGGGACAGTCTTTCTAAGAAAGAGATCATAATGGATCATTTCGAAAGGAAAACTCAAAGTGAAGGACCTGCACCTTACTTCAGGAGCGAACTAACCAAATGGCTAAAAATATTATTTGAAGAGAAAGATATCAAAAAACCAGATGGTACGGATTACAATATATATACGGATGGGCTTAGAATATATACTACCATTGATCTAAGTTATCAAAGAAATGCTGAAGAGGCACTCCAAGAACACATGAAGTGGAACCAAGAAAGGTATTGGAGAACATGGAAAAGAAAAGATCCATGGAAGTATGACGCAGATCAATATCAACTAAAAATACGAGCTGAAGTATTAGAAAAAAGAATCAAGGCTTCTGAGAGATATCAATCCATGAGAGAAAAGTATCTTGGTGAAGTAATCAGAAAAGTGAGAACCGTAGAAGCTGAAATGCCTCTCAATGACCCTGCGATCAAATCATTGGTGAAAATTGATAATGGAAAAGGTAGATTCTCAAGAGAAATAAAAGCAGGATACCTTAAGGAGAATTATCAAAAAAACTATGAGTCATTCTTAAAAACCAATGGCTGGAATCAACTCAAAGCCAAGTGGGAAGAATTAGTCCCTCATTTCGAATCAGAATTTGACAAAGAAGTCAAAATGAAGGTATTCGACTATGAAAATGGAGAAGTGGATACGCTTATGACGCCTCTCGATAGTGTTCGATTTCACAACCAACATTTACAAGGTAGCCTTTTGTCTGTAGATCCATCTTCAGGATATATCAAAGCTTGGGTAGGAGGTATCAATCATAAATACTTCAAGTATGATCATGTAAATAGTAGACGTGCCGTAGGATCTACAATCAAGCCTTTTGTGTATACTACAGCGATATCTTTGATGGGCTTTTCTCCTTGTCAGACATTCGATGATATCCAATATACAATTGCTCCTGGAGACGCAAGCTTTAACTTAATAGATGAATGGTCCCCTGCAAATGCTACAGGAGAATTTACAGGTAATAAGTATAATCTCTACCATGGTCTCCTCTATTCTAAAAACTCAATAACTGTCCGGTTGGTTAAGGAAATGGGGAATGTAAGAGTAGTAAAAGAACTTCTCAGAAATGTTGGAATAGACACAGAAAAAGAAATTGGAAATGGTCAAATAGCTGTGCCAGAACTACCAAGTATAAGTCTTGGAGCTGTAGATCTTACATTATATGACATGGTAGGAGCGTACACTACATTCGCTAATAACGGTACATATACAGAACCAATTTTCATCACAAGAATCGAAGATAAAAATGGGCGTATCATTTATACCGGAGTGCCAAAACGTCAATCCGCTATCAATCCGCTTCACAACTCAGTTATGGTGGACATGCTTCAAAATAACGTGGGTGGTAGATATGGCATGGGGCTAAAATCTCAAGTAGGCGGCAAAACAGGAACCACCAATGACTATTCTGATGGGTGGTTTATGGGTATCACACCTGATCTAGTAACCGGAATATGGACTGGTGGAGATGATAAGTGGATTCGATTTTTAACCCTTAACGATGGACAAGGGTATGTTATGGCAAGACCTATCTTCGAAAAATATATGCGAAAACTAGAAGCGGACACCACTGCAGTGTTTAATACAGAAGCTGAATTTGCATTACCACCCGCTGGGTTTTACAGTCTTATTAATTGTGAAAAATATAAGTCAGTAGATGCTGAAGAGGAACAAAATCAAATCCAACAATCTAAGAATCAAAGGGATGAATTTGAAGAGGAATTTGATGAGTTTGAAGAAGAGATGGATGAAGAGTTTTAATTCTGTATCCATGAATTCAATTTTCATTATTTACAGACAAATAAACTCTCCAATTCCAACAACCCTACCCTACAAATACCGTTATTTGCATTACTGAAGAACTGAGATCTAACGAACCACACAATTATTATTAAAAAATAATCAACCCTGTAATTTTTCACTAAAATAAACAAATGCATAAAGCTGTAATCTTAACCATTGGTGACGAACTATTGATAGGGCAAACTATAGACACTAATTCTGCATGGATGGGTAGTGAACTTAACAAATTGGGTGTTCATATAGAGGAAAAAATTGCAATTCAAGATACTAAGGAAGGAATAGTTTCAGGCATAGATCGCGCTATGTCCAAAGGGGACATCATTCTAATTACTGGTGGACTTGGACCAACCAAGGATGATATTACTAAAGAAGTAATAGCAGATCATTTTGGGATGGATATGATATTTAATAAACCTACGTGGGAACGCATAGAAGCACTCTTTGCAAGATGGGGTCGATCTACCACCCCCGCTCATCGAGACCAATGTTACATGCCAGATCAGGCCAAGATTTTAGAAAACAAGATGGGAACAGCCCCTGGAATGTTATTTGAAGTGGATGGTAAGGTTCTGATAAGTATGCCTGGTGTACCTTATGAAATGAAGTACATCATGGAGCATAGTGTACTTCCGATGATCAAGGAAAACTTCACCAATCAATCGATCATTCATCATACTATACTCACCGCAGGAGAAGGAGAATCAAGAATCGCAGCACAAATCGACGATATAGTAAATCAATTTCCCAAGCACATTAGTATAGCTTATCTACCTAATCTAGGAACAGTTAAACTAAGACTCACAGCGAAAGGGTCAAATGAAGAAGAACTTAGAAATGAAGTAAAAAAGTATGGCATCCAAATAGAAAATATACTTGGAGATCTAGTTTATGGACATGATAATGAAAGTCTTGCGTCAGTGATTGGTAAAATTGCACTTGAAAAAAAATTAAAAATTGGGACTGCGGAATCTTGTACTGGAGGCCTCGTTGCTAGCAAGTTAGTAACTGTTTCAGGGGCGTCAGCTTACTTCGAAGGATCAATAGTTACTTATTCTTATCGGCTAAAAGAGACAATCCTAAACGTAAATCCTCAAACACTAATCACATATGGAGCAGTGAGTGAAGAGACTGTTATTGAGATGGTTACAGGCACAATCAATCATCTAGGCGTCGATGTTGCAGTAGCCATATCGGGTATTGCTGGGCCAGGAGGTGGCACCGAAGACAAACCAGTAGGTACTGTATGGATAGCTTGTGGAAATAAAACAAAAACAGTCACTTTAAGGATCCAAGCAGGCAAGGATCGTCAAAAAAACATCGAATATGCTAGCAACTATGCAATGAATGTATTGAGAAAATTTTTACAGGCTCAATAACTATGTTAATTTTGCAACACCTAATCAAATAATAACTGTCGATCTGAGTTTTCAAATAACTAAGAATCGGCATATAAACTTATAAAAGAACCATACCGTATGGCTAAAGTAGAATTGATAATGCCTAAAATGGGCGAGAGTATTACAGAAGCAACTATCCTTAAATGGGTAAAAAATGTTGGTGATACAGTGGAGTTAGATGAGACAATCCTCGAGATTGCAACTGACAAAGTAGATTCTGAAATTCCTTCTCCTGTTGCTGGTAAAATAATCGAAATATTATTCAACGAAGATGATGTTGTAGATGTTGGTAAGGTAATAGCAATATTGGCCACTGAGGGTGAAGATGTCTCCCCAAGTCCAGCTGTAGTAGAAAAAACAGAAGCTCCAAGTGCAGCAGCTCCTGAAAAAGCTGAACCTATTGAAGTTCCTTTTGCTCCAGAACAAGCTCCAGAATCAGCTCCAGCCGAATCTGCAGTAAGAACTACTAGTTCTGATCGGTTCTACAGCCCATTGGTGAAAAATATTGCTAAGCAAGAAAATATATCTGTTGCAGAATTAGACAGCATCGCTGGATCTGGTGCTAATGGTCGAGTGACCAAAAAAGATATTTTAGGATATGTTTCTAATAGAACTTCTGTTCCAACTTCAGTGCAAACAAAAGCAGCTGTATCAGCCCCAGTAACACAGCCAAACGTTTCGGTTACTAATTCAAAATCATCAAAAGCTGCAACTCACACTAGTGGTGGGCATGAGATAATCGAGATGGATAGAATGCGAAAACTAATTGCCGATCATATGGTGATGAGCAAGCATACTTCGCCTCACGTTACTTCATTTGTAGAAGCAGATGTTACAAACATAGTAAATTGGAGAAACGGTATCAAAGGAGAATTCCAAAAGAAACATGGTGAAAAAATAACTTTCACTCCTATATTCATGGAAGCGGTGGCAAAGTCAATCAATGATTTCCCATTAATTAATGTGTCAATAGAAGGAACAAATATTATTAAGAAAAAAGATATCAATATAGGTATGGCAGCAGCCCTTCCTTCTGGCAACTTGATCGTTCCTGTGATTAAAAATGCTGATCAACTAAATCTTGTAGGACTTACTAAACAAGTGAATGATTTAGCAGGTAAAGCAAGATCAAATAAACTTAAACCAGATGATATCCAAGGCGGAACATTCACTTTGACGAATGTTGGAACATTTGGCAATGTGATGGGCACACCTATTATCAATCAACCTCAAGTTGCAATTTTGGCAGTTGGTGCAATTAAGAAAAAACCAGCAGTTCTTGAAACAGAACACGGTGATGTAATCGCTATCCGTCATATGATGTTTTTATCATTGTCTTATGACCACAGAGTAGTAGATGGATTTTTAGGAGGATCATTCTTAAGAAAAGTTGCGGATTATCTTGAATCTTTCGATACTACACAATCAATCTAATAAACAATTTGTTTTCTAATGAGACACCTGATTTTTCTATTTGTATTTGTGTTTTTTGCTTTTATCAATATTGGTATTAGTCAAAAAGGGATAGCTAAACAAGCCAATAAATATCTTAATGCAGAAAAATACGGAGAAGCACTAGAGTTATACAATCAGGTAAAGAAGATTAATGAAGACAAATACTTATTATTCAAAAGAGGAGTAGCTAATTATTATAGTAGAAATGCAGATGATGCGGTCCGTGATTTCACATTAGCGAGAAGACTTGGATATGAAGAGAATGATATCTACTTATATGCTGCAAAAGCTTTACACAGCAGAGGATCATATTTAGATGCCGCTCAATTTTATAAAAACTATCTCCGTTATGTTGATGATAAGGAGAAAGAATATATGATCATTGAGCAAATCAAACAATGTATGTTTGCGTATAATAATCAGTACAACGATCAGCTCGCTTTTGTAGAAAACCTGGGCTCGAGTGTAAATACAAAATATAATGAACTCAATCCTGTACAAAGCCCTACTTCTCAGAACAAGTATTATTTCTCATCCAATAGATCAGGATCAAATGGAGGCTTAAGAAATAAAAAAGGATACAAAGATGAGATATATGGAAAGTATTCTTCTGATATGTATGCTGTAGAGTTGGATAATGGGAACTGGACCTCTGTAAGTTCTTTCCATCCGATTCTTAATGGACCAAAACATGAACTGATCCAAAGTTTTAATCCTAGCGGGTCTGTTCTATATTTTCTAAAAACGCAAAATGGTGATGCTGGGGAAATATTTGCTGACACATTTTCTATTGATAAGGATCCTGAAGCATTTCCAAAACTACTTAGATCTCCTGTAATTAGTGAGTTTGGTGATAAAGATATGAAGATATTCAATGATCAAACGATTATTTTCTCAAGCAAAAGAACAGGAGGATTTGGTGGATATGATTTATATGTAACTTATTTGGAAGACAATGCTTGGTCAACGCCTAAAAATCTAGGTCCTCACATTAACAGTCAATATGATGAAGTAACTCCTTTTTTGTCAAAGAGTGGAAGAAAATTATATTTCAGTTCTGACAAAATAGAAGGGTTTGGTGGTTTTGATATTTTTGTAGCAAATTATATTTCTGAATCATCATCCTGGAATTCAGCTCAAAATGTTGGAATCCCAATTAATTCTCCTTTGGATGATAATAATTTCAGCCTATCCTTTGATGGCATGACCGCTACCTTTTCATCTAATAGAATAGGTACATTAGGTGGATTTGACTTATATCTTGCATATTATAAAGATCAGGTTGTGGATCAACTAATGTATACTGAAAAGTTGCCATTTATCGATTATGGACAAGATTCTTTGATTGGGACTGAAGTTGTAGAAAATACTACACAAGAAATTGATGATACTAAACTAACCGATGCTCCAATCGTAAAAAAGGACTTTTATAATCCACCACTTTATTATGGTAGCGATGAGATCATTGTTAGCCCAACTAATAAATCGAAATTGGATCAAATTAAAAACCTCTTAACTGTATATCCTGATGTATCTGTAGTACTAACAGGTCATTCTATTGAAGAAGGAATGCGAGATAAAGACTTATATTTCTCAATAAAAAGAGCTGAAAAAGCTGCACAATATCTCCTGGATAATGGGATAGATATAAAAAGAATAAAAGTACGTGGTTTGGGCTCTAATTTTCCTCACACCAAGCATAACCAAACAGGTAGCAATCACCTTTCAGAAAGGAACAATCGTAGAATTGATGTTTCATTTATAAAAGTGCCATCTAACAGATTAAATGTAATAAACGAGATGCCTTCTGTTGCTGATGCAATGAGAGACGGCTCATCGGATGAATACTACAACACACTCAAGGGTCTAGCCTATAAAATCGAAGTAGCAAAGACTAAGCAAATGTATAAAGGAGATGTAATTCGTCATTACGAAAGTGGTGTTGTGGAGAAAGAAATGGGAGATTCAGATTATACTTACACGATAGGGATCTTTGACGTTTATTCTGACGCAAAGCAAATGAAAAGCACTCTCCTTCGAAGTGGGATCATAGATGCTAAGGTAACTCCATATATGAATGATGTGCAACTTAATAAGGAGCAGGTTGATGTGTTGAAAGATGTATATCCTGACCTTGGAGAGTTTTTAAGATTTGAAGGGTAACATCTTTTTCCATTTTTTCTTCTTTGAATTAAAATGTATCTCTTATTAATGTACAATATACCAAGTCCATTGACTTGAAAGATTTGTCTCTTCATATCTTAACTCACATTCACTATTTCTACTTACCTTTGCGGCTTCAAATTTTAATACTTGTAAAACATTACAGACATGTATAGATCGCATAATTGTGGAGAATTAAGAATGGACCACGTTGGTCAAGAAGTAACATTGAGTGGATGGGTTCAGATTGGAAGAGACCTTGGAGGTATGACCTTCGTCGACCTTAGAGACAGATACGGAATTACTCAATTGGCTTTTAATCTGGATGACAATGCAGATCTATGTATGCAAGCTCGTAAACTGGGTAGAGAATTTGTAATTACCGCTGTAGGTAAAGTTAGAGAAAGATCAAGTAAAAATCCAGACAGACCAACAGGTAATATCGAAATAGAAGTAACAGAACTCAAGGTTCTAAATGCTGCTAAAACTCCCCCGTTTACCATCACAGAAGAAACTGATGGTGGAGATGACTTAAGAATGAAATATAGATACCTTGACATCCGTAGAAATGCGGTGAAGGATAATATCATCTTCAGATCTAAGTTAGGTTTGGAAACAAGAAAATATCTTACAAGTCAAGATTTCGTAGAAATAGAAACTCCATTCTTAATCAAAAGTACACCAGAAGGAGCAAGAGATTTTGTAGTACCCTCTAGATTAAATCCTGGTCAATTCTATGCACTTCCACAATCTCCACAGACATTTAAGCAGATCTTAATGGTTGGTGGTATGGACAAGTACTTCCAGATCGTAAAGTGTTTCAGAGATGAGGATTTAAGAGCAGATCGACAACCAGAATTTACTCAAATAGATTGCGAGATGTCATTTGTTACAATCGAAGATATCTTGAATACTTTCGAAGGATTGACCAAGCACTTATTCAAGTATACTTTGGATATAGATTTAGGGGATTTCCCAAGAATGGAATACGACGAAGCATTAAAAAGATATGGTTCAGATAAGCCTGATCTTAGATTCGACATGGAATTTGTAGAACTGAATGATGTGGCTCAGAACGCTGGTTTCTCAGTCTTCGATGATGCTGAATTAGTGGTAGGTATTTGCGCAGAAGGAATAGCAGATTCATACTCTAATAAGGATATGAAGAAGCTTACAGAGTGGATGCAAAGACCTCAGATTGGTGCTAAAGGATTGGTATATGTGAAGTTCCAAGCGGATGGAAGTATCAAATCAACGGTTGGTAAATTTTTCGATGACGATCAATTGAGAGCATGGGGAGCGAAGTTTGATGCTAAGCCAGGAGATGTATTATTCATAGTATCAGGAGAAGCTGAGAAATCAAGAAAGCAACTAAGTGAGCTAAGACTAGAGATGGGTCGTAGACTTGGATTGATGAAAAAAGGAGATTTCAAACCTTTATGGGTTATTGACTTTCCATTATTAGAGTGGGATGAAGAATCTGAAAGATTCCATGCAATGCATCACCCATTCACATCTCCAAAACAAGAAGAAATTGAAAAAATGCTGAATGGTGATCATGAAACTATGAAATCACTCAAAGCAGATGCATACGATTTAGTAATCAATGGTGCAGAAATAGGTGGAGGGTCTATCAGAATTCACGATAGAGAACTACAATCCAAAAACTTCGATCTTCTAGGTTTCACTAAAGAAGAAGCTGAAGAACAATTTGGATTCTTATTGGGAGCATTCGAATATGGTGCACCACCACATGGTGGATTAGCATTCGGATTTGATAGATTATGTGCTGTTATGAATGGTCAATCAAGTATCAGAGATTTCATCGCATTTCCTAAGAACAACCAAGGAAGAGACATGATGATCGATGCTCCAAGTCCAGTAGATCAAACGCAGTTGAATGAATTGAAGTTGGAATTGGGGGAGATAGAGACAAAAGAAGAAGCTTAACAAACTTTGGCTTAAATAAACAGTAAAACCAGTGGTTTCACAGTTTAAGGCAAAGGAAATTAATACCATATTAGAAAGCGAATCAGCGAAAGTTGATTCGCTTTTTTAATTTTCGTCGATCTAAACTCAGTACTTAGTCTATTTCCAGTACCCTTTTTGAACTCAGATCAGTCTGCATTCATTGAACATACTAAACAAATAATCATGTAATCTACAATACATAACCACGGAGGTTTTCCTCAATCATATAATCGCACACTACTAAGCCAATTGCTATTTTAACACGGCTCTTTGCAGCTTACCTAAAATGGTGAACATACTTGTAAAACAGTCCTTGGTATAAGGTAAGTTCCTGCACCAAGAATGTTTGACCCAGCTATAGCTAGTCCAACCAATTTATCCGATTATTTTTGATAAGGATTTTTCAATGTAAGCTCACTGTATCTGTGAGATATGCACCTCTAGTTTTAATTATTTATTCACACATTTTATTAACGCAAAACTACAACTTATGACAACTCTAGGATTTTTAATTCTATTTATATCTATTACCATTTTGGTAGCAGATCCAATACTCGAAAGAATATCACTCAATTGGAAAATGCCTTTTGACCTGATCACCAATAATAGAAAATGGATGGTATACATGACTTCGCTTCTTGGCTTAGTTTTGATAATTAATCCATTCGTAGATAATACAGCAGGAGAACGCACATACGTACAAGACCCATATTTTGGAACTGAAAAGATCATCTTTGACCCAGGATATCACTGGGGAGGATTCTTCTGCCGAACTCAGGCATGGCCAGATGTAATGAGTACTGTATTTGATGAAGAACACGGATTGGTTCCAATCCGATTTAATGATGCAACCCAGGGAGATGCTACAGCAAACATTAGATGGGAGCTACCAAAAGATGAGTTCTCTATGATTGCGCTACATAAAGCATATCGTGCTCCACAGAATCTACAAGAAAGAACGCTAATTCCTTATGGAAAAGAATGTCTTGCTTTCGCAGCGCAGCTCATGGAGTCAGAAACTCACTATAGTGGAGGTCAATCAAAACTTAAAGAGGACTTCAGAGATCAATTGTTACATGGACAGTATGTGCTAGAAACTAAGATAGAATATGCAGTAGATACATTCTCAAGAGAGAGAATCAAAATCACTGATGTAGACCTTCGAAGAGATGAGAACGGTAAAGCTATTATTATTCCGTCTGACGTACAGACCTATGGCATAAGAGCTGTATTCGCAGCTGTTCCACATGTAGATTATGAGCCAATCGTAGATAAGAAGCTACAGGCTAAGATCGACCAAAGTACTATGGAGGCAATATCCAAACAAGAGTTGATCACAGCTCAACAGCAAGCTCTGACAGAGAAAGCGAAAGGTGAGCAACTTATAGCTCAAACGAGAGCAAATGAGGAATCAGCGAAACTTCAGGATGTTATTCGAGCAGAAAAGAAGAAGCTAGTTGCGGAACAGTCCGCTTTAGAGGCTAAATTTAATGCAGATAAGATCGAGCAGGAAGGTAGAGCACAAGCAGCAGCTAACAAAGCGTTGGTAGCGGCAGGTCTTACACCGGAGCAGCAAATGAAACTGGAAATCGAAATCGCAAAGGTAGTATCAGAGAATATTGCTAAGGCGACTACTCCACAGATAGTCATCATGGGTGGTGACGGCGGCGGTGCCGATGAAGTGATGAAAATATTCGGTGCGGAGCGATCTCTTGAATTGATGAAGAAGATGAAAGAGACACCAAAGAAGTAAAACCTCTATGTATTCATCTAAAAAATAAACCCTCAGCTGTTGTAGTTGAGGGTTTTGTTTTTTATTGAATAAGTTTTCTAGCGTTAATTTTTAACTATTTTTTCAATAGCCACATTACCTTGGTCATCTTTGATTGATATGAAATAGAAACTTTCAGGCAAACTACTTATGTCTAATGTTTTGATTTTGGCTTTGGTACTATTATCTGTAAAAACTATTTGCCCATTTATGTCTATCACATTGATTGAATGGATTAGATTTTCGCTTGTAATCTTAATGATATCTAGAGCGGGATTTGGACTTACCGTGAAATCTAATTTTGAAGCTATCACGTCATCAGAACTTAATAATGCATCACATACTGCATCGGCTGCTTCTTTCAATCTATTAAGGCTAGAGCATGGGTATGAGATATCGTTAACAAATATAACGGCATACGAAAATCGCCATTATCAGGGTTATAATTTCCATCTTGATCGTTGTCAAAAAAAGGAGCTAGCTTTTGATTTTCTGGTATTGGAAAACCTACTAATGATTCAAAGTGTGGATTATTTCTTCCAGGCCAGCTATAGATATTATCTATTTGATCATCAATAGAACCATCATTAAAATCTAAAAAATGAGCATCCACTTCAGATTTATTAACTATCCAAAATCGATCCCAATCCGTGCAACCATCTTCGAATGCTTGTCCATCACTATCTTTTAAAGGTCCAGGATAATAATCACCATTATTACCTGTACGATATTGCACAGCCGCTAGTTTCAACGAACCATTAGGATCTAATCCTCCTATCCATAGTCCTCCAGCAAATATTGCGCTAACTTCATCTATTCCATCCGCTGGTGTAATATATCTTCCATCAGATCCATCCCACCAAAAATCTCCAGAATTTCGAAGTCCGGCATTGATATTATTTACATTAAGATCAATCAAGGCATCTCCAGGGGAGCAGGGTTGCGCACTAGAAGAAAAATAGATACTAAGTAGTAGGCATGTGTAAAGTAGTTTCATAGTTGTAATTTAATTGGATTAGTTAATATCGTACTTGTGCTTGCTTGGTTTGTAATACATATTATTTCTTTTTCTTACTTCAATCGGTAGAATTGAAAGTACTGATATTGTCTTGGTGACTATGAGGAATTTATCGGTTTGACATATCAATTCTATTTGTTCTTCTGAATCCATTTGACAATAGTAATTCCTTCAACAACTATTTTTTATCTTCGCATCCTTACCATTTAAATAGATTATGTACAAAGGTCAAAAAGTAGTCGTAGTGTTACCCGCATATAATGCAGCGTTGACATTAGAAAAGACATACAAAGAAATACCATTTGACCTCGTAGATGAAGTCATACTTTGTGATGATGCTAGTAAAGATGACACAGCGGAACTCGCTAAACGAATCGGCATCAATCATGTGATCGTTCATGAAAATAATAAAGGCTACGGAGGAAATCAAAAATCACTTTACAATAAAGCGCTGGAGATAGGTGGAGACATCGTTATTATGCTTCACCCGGATTACCAATACACACCACTATTGATTCCAAGCATGGTGAATATCATCGGTGATGGTTTATATCCAGTTGTGCTTGGTTCTAGAATCTTAGGAAAAGGTGCCCTCAAAGGGGGAATGCCTCTCTATAAATATATCGCCAATCGTTTTTTAACTTTCACTCAAAATCTATTGATTAATTACAAACTTTCCGAATATCATACAGGCTATAGATCATTCAGTAGAGAAGTATTAGAAACGATAAATTTCAATGCCAATGACGATGACTTTGTATTTGATAATGAGATGTTGTCGCAGATTGTGTATGCTGGTTTTGATATAGGAGAAGTAACTTGTCCAACTAAGTATTTTGAAGAGGCCTCTTCTATTAATTTCCGTCGAAGTGCGAAGTATGGGTTTGGAGTATTGAGGGTTTCCTTGGTGCACTTTTTCTGTAAAATGGGGATTGGGAAGTCTAAGCTTTATTAGTTCATATTTCTTATCAATGCCTATTTATAGAATCATAAATGATTGTATCACAATATAAAATCTGGCAATTAAATAATAATCTAACCTACCTCTATCAATGATAGTCTTGCCAGACTGGCCTACTTTTTTCCAGCAAAAAAAGTAGCAAAAATGCCTGAAATCTAAAGGTGATTTTGTTTCGCTAAAGCTACACAAACCACTGCTGCGCTCAATTACACGCTTATTCTACCTATCATATCCTCTAGATACTCTTTAGTACTAATTGCTGTCTCTTATACACATCTCCGAGCCCACGAGACAGGCA
>OJIO01000435.1_pt1 | contig 27418 bp, 24 predicted proteins | sample 1595621 | NCBI WGS metagenome assembly OJIO01 (sample SAMN05416776, study PRJEB24817) | seawater metagenome | isolation source: Sea water | place: Canada:Atlantic | collected 2013-07 | reverse complement strand
GCATTAACACCTCCCGTTCATCCTTCCTGAGGGAAATTATCCAATACAGCACGCTATATACCGTTGCGGAAACCACAACCGCGAGGACAATCTCCAGGTAACCCGGAAATCCATACTCCACCCGCCACCAGGCGAGGCTACAGCCCATAACAGTCACCGGAATAAGTGCAGGAAGAATCACTTGTTTCACGTATTGAAGCATGGTGATCCCCAAATTATGGGCAACGACCTTCAGGAATATGGGCATAACTATAAATACCGGCAACACCGAACCCAACGCTGCCCCAATGACCCCGTATTCAAATACCAGCCAGATGCTGAGCCCCAGATTAACAAGCGCAGCCGGCGGCGCAACCTTGGCGAAAATTACGTGTTTATTTATCGCAGTAAGGTAACGACTGGCGAACGGATTGAGCATGGGTACCAGCGTGTACGTGACCAGTAACACCAAAATCGCATCCACAAGCGCGGGATCAAACTCTCCCTCCATCCAGATAGCGATAAATGGTCCTCCAATAAGGCAAATACCAACGCCCATCGGAATAACCAATGCCACTACGAGCTTGCTAACAATCATAAAGATAGATTTGATCTTGTCTTGGTGACCTCGGGCATTGAGATCGCTAAAAACCGGCATAAACGTGTGGGTAAGAGTCATAGTAATGGTGGAGATATAGCCCACCAAGGTTGACGGAATAGTGTATACAGGCAATGCGGCCGGTCCGAGTATAGTCCCAATTACGAGCTTGTCTGATAGACGTTCAACTTTGGAGGCGGCCCCTTGAATAAATGACTTGAAGCCGAAAAAAAACATCTCACGCAGCTTCTCCCGGGAGAAGTATCGGATGTGCGGGTACAGCGTACCTAATGCAGGTTTCAGCAAAACGGCGCCGAAAATCAAAAGCTTTATCAATTGCGATAACGCCCCCAGCCCAACCAACAGTGCAAGCCCGTTCTCTGGCGTCATGTAGATATAGCTAATAACTGCAGTAGCAACAGTCATCACAATATTAACCATATTCTTGAAATAGTAGCGCTGAAGCCCCTCCAGGAAACTCCCTACAACAACCTTCGGAAAGGCAAAGAATATCTGGGCACCCACGAACAGAAGAAAAAGCACGTACTTGCTGCTCATGTCGCCATCATCAGGTTTGAGCCATTCCGGGTATGTCATTGCCCATACCCAGAAAAACGTTGCCAGTAACAAACCCACCATGCCCAAGAATGCCAAGGCACATGCGTAGACCGTTAACAGCTCATCTCTGCTTTTCTGGGCGTTATGCATGGATACAAACCGGCTGACGGTCGGCCGCATTCCCAGATCAAGCATCCCCATATAGCCCACAAGCGCCAGAATCATTTCCCGGAGCCCGTAGTCGTAATGTCCCATCAATTTCAGATAAATCGGCGCCATGATGAATGTCACCACCATACTGACAATCAACTGGGCCATATTCGAGCTGGTGTTTACAAGTATCCGTTTAAGCATTGATCAATGACTACCTAGGCACGGGAATCCAGACATTAGTGTCTGCGTTTTATCAAATGGCTAAAAGATCTTCGCACAAGAGACGTAATTTTCAGTGCGTACCACACAAACCCTGGGCGCAAGTCACCTTTCGCCCAAAGGGCATCAGCCACCACACCACGTGTGTTTGGCCAGAGACTCTTCCCCCCTCTCTGCTTGAGTCGGGCGAGAAAGACCAGGGACAGGTCCATCCAGGTTGCCTGTCGCTGTGGCAGGGGTTCATAGAGAGTTGGTAGCCCGATAGCCTGCAAGTAGGCGGCCAACTGCAGATTGACGCCCGCTGCCTCATTCACAGAGTGGATATTTTCCGGTCGAAAATTGGACTCAATATAGAACAATTCGCCAGTACCAGAATGGCGCTTGAATTCAACACCCAACACCCCGCCCACACCAAACGCCGGGAAAGTCTTGGCTACCTGCTGGTCAAGTTCCGGATCTCTAAGGGTTTCACCGGTACCCATACCGCCTTTGGTGTTGTCTTCCAGCTTTCGACCGGTAACCGAGCATCTTACCTGGCCATTATCGTCACAGGTAACCAATGCGAATAGCAGATGATCGATGCCGCCGGGTACATATTCCTGCAACAGAATAGAGGCTTTCCCTGTTTCCAGAACCGGCTCCAGCCGTACACGCAGCTCCTCTTCGTTCTCGGCCACGAGTATCTTTCCCCTGAAAGCACCTTTTCTGGCGAGTTCAAGGGGTTTACAGATAACAGGAAAACTCAATTCAGCGAGGCAGCCCAGCGCCTGAACGCTATCAACTACCCTACTCTCTGGAACCCTAATACCGGCCGTGCTGGCAGTTTCAATCTGAATTTTTTTATCATTGAAATAGCGGCATTTATCCGGAGCGCTGACAACACTGGCAACCCCAGAAATCGACGGCCAGATCCTCGCCAGCAAACCGATGTCCAGGTCCCCACCCGTAAAAACAATCGGACGGCAACCGGATTCCCTGGCAATCTGGCGAACAATACTGCTGATGTCCTCGTCATTTCCTTTCCGGCAATCAAACACTTCCCTGACATACCGACTGCTTCTAGCAATCACCGCAGGCTCACCCCGTGTGAGCACACAATAGACCGGAATACCACTTCCTCCCAACGCCCGAGCCTGGGCCAGAAGATTGACGTTGGCACGGCCAAGAACGATAGCGGGGGCGACGGGACCAGAGACAAACGATTCAACCGGAAAATGCGGCTCAATGTTGGCAGCGCACAACCTTCGCCTGGCACCAATACGCCCGACAATGTGAAAGCCCTGCTCTAACAGGCTCTGAGCAAGCGGCAGATTTCTATCAACACGAACCAGCAGTCGAGTAACGGTAGTATGGGTAATGTCTGGAATGGCCGATCTGTCCATCACCTCGACTGAACTCAGTTCTATCGATGCGTCAAAGCTTTCATTGACCGTCTCCTTCGTGGGGCATAATTCCACATACCGGTTGGTCTCCGCTGATTCAGGGAAGTCTTCGGGAGAAAGCTCTCTGTATTGAAAATGCTTGCTGTATTGGTCAAAAGCGTTCACCAGGCCCAGGTCAGATGCTACCCCGGGCACAGCTCGCATTAACAGTAAATGCATCCGCCTCATTGCGCGGACTCTCCAGCTAGCATTTGGGTATATAGCCGCCGCAGGCTTTCCGCCGGGCGTTTGATATGGAACTTTTCAACAGCGACCGGCTGGAACTTGCCAAAACTGGATCTTCGGGACTCGCGTTCACTCAGCTCTGCAACCAACGCTTTCGTTAATTCCCGGCTATCCCCAACAGGAACCGTTCGGGCCGGCGAGCCTTCGAGCACTTCCCGTAACCCGATGCACTGACTACCCACAATAGGAACACCGGCAGCCAACACCTCCATACCCAACAAACCACAGGCCTCCCAACGGGACGGCATAACAACCACGTCTACCCCTTTGATGGCTGCCGCCATATTATCCGTCTGTTCGCACTGGTGAAAATAGTCGGCTAACCCTTTGTTCGTCAGGTACTCATAATCTTCCCGGATAAACCCACCCCAACCGAACGTAGCAACATGAGGCAACGGGGCGACACTACGAGCTCGGTGTATCTCTTCAAGCGCGTCTACCAGCAAACGAAAGCCCTTCTGCCCCATAAACCGGCCAAAGAAACCCAGCAATGGAGTTTGCTGTTCAAGGCCGAGTTCTGCCTTTAACGCCCTTGGGTTCCCATCACGAAAATACTCTGTATCTACCCCATGAAGAATGCCATGTACCCGGTTCCGTTCTATAGCCGGAAAAAACTCAAGCAAGTTACGGCTGGCATCTTCAGTCACTGTGTGAATCTTTGTCATACGACGAAACAGAAGGGACATACCCAGATGCTTCACTCGTCCCTTCCAGCCCGAGAACTGGGCAGGCAAGAAGACATCATGGGCAGTCATCAGGTGAGGGATACTGTACCCGGTTCGGGCGAGCTCCGTTAAAAGGCCGGCGGAAAACCCGTGGGAATGCAAAAGCTGAAAATCATCACCCGCAATAAGCTCACGCAGCTGTCTGGTAAACGCCACATTACCCTGACGAGCTGGAACGACGGTTATACGGTTGTCAGGAACGAATTCGGCAAGAAAGTCTGCAAGCCCCCTGCCTGGCGCAACAAGCGTGAAGCGACAGTCACTGAAACAAGGCTGGCTATATATATAGCGAAAGAATGTGCGAATGCCCCCACCGGGCTGAAGAGCAGACATGAGAATGCGCATTGCTGATTCCATCCTGGATTAAGCGACAACGTATGCCAAGACTCACAAACCCGCTACGCGGGCAGAACTCCCAACAGACAGCGCATTATGAGGCAAGAGAGCGGGAATGTCATACACCGCAGATTATCAAACTGAAATTGTCGCGACGCATCCCGACGAATAGGAGTTCAATCGCTTTTATGGGAGAATTCCCAGCGGAAACAGGGCCGAGTAACACCACCATTTTCAACTGAACCAGGGACGACGACATGAGCTGGATTCAAAACCTCTACAATAACCGAAACCAATTCAAACAGGCGATTATGGGGAAGCGGGTTGTATTTCACCATGTCCCAAAGTGTGCTGGTACATCGGTTTCCCGGGCCCTGCGCTTACGATATTTCTTGTCGGAGGAGTCCATTGCAGCCCCGGGAACGGCAGCCGTGATGGAGCGTCAACATGGCCCGCTTGATTTTTCACGCCTGGAGGACTTCAACCGCATACGCACCTTCCGAGTGGAACTGCTCCACTACCTTATGTGGAAAGACCTCTACTTTATCGGTGGACACGTGCCGTTCAATAATAAGGCTTACGACCAATTCCAGGGCTACAAACTGATTACCGTTCTTCGAGATCCGGTAGAGCGATACATATCCGAATACTTCTATAACTTCCAACGAGAGCACCAGTCGAGAATCGATCAGGACTTCGAAGCCTATCTGGACTCCCCCATGGGCCAGCGAAACGCTCTGAAATTCTGTGAATATTTCTGTGGTGACACAAAGCTAACTCTCGATGACCCCAACACGCTGATGGAAAAGGCCAAAGAAAACCTCAAGCATTTTTCCGTGATCGGTTTTACCGATGACATGGGGCGCTTTGAATCTGATGTACGGCGGGAGCTCGGTGTCCGGGTGTCTTTTGGCGTGCAAAACAAACGCACTACTAGCGACAGAAAAATTTCTGACATTGTGACTCCGGAGCTACGGGAGAAAGTGGCAGAAATGTGTCGATTTGATCAGGTAGTTTATGACGCAGCCAAATCGTAACTTAGAGAAGCGCTGGCACCATGCCATTACAGTAATTCTCACCTACAAGGTAAAACTTGAAAACCTATGGCTCCGCAGGTTCTACAAAAATCACCCGAGAAAGCTCAAGATTCAGAGTGTTGCAGCCGCCAGTGTTGATCCCAGCAATAAGCTTTGCGAAGTTCACATTAACCACTCAAGCGGCCACAGATGTAAACCAGCCTCTCTGACGAAAATCATGGCTGTAATAACCACACTGGACTACATAGAAGATATCGACAAAAAAATTACGGTCGAGGTAGAGGACATCCTGCCGGGCAACGGAAACAATCTCGAACCAGGTGACACTATATCCTGGAGAGATGCTTTCCATAATATGCTAATAGCCTCCTCAAACAGTTCCGCCAACACAGTAATACGCAACCTGGGGTGCTATTTACCTAATACTGAACTAACCCCTCAGGCAAATACGGGTATAGAAAACTCAGTCTACAAAGGTATAACAGCCATGAACGCCAAGGCACGTTCCCTGGGAATGACTAATACTCGTTTTACCAATGCATCGGGATTGGATACCTTCGGCATGTTCACCACGGCGCATGATATGCTGCTGATGGGGGTGGCTGCGCTTGCTTATCCTGACCTGACAGACGCCTGGAGCAAAACAGCGCATATCATGAATATAGGGGGGCCATCGCCACGTGATGTCGAAATCACTAGCACGCTCAAGCAATTGTACGAAGAAGAGCCAATTGTTTGCGGCGGCAAAACGGGGACACTTCCAGATGGAACGCAGAATATTCTGATCTATTGTAAACGTGGCGATATCCGTACCATTACTGCATTAATGCAAAAAGGGGGAAACCGTCACAAGGAAATCCTGAAAATCATTTCTGGCTAGATTGACCGAAACTTGGGGCCAACAAACTCCTTACGCGGCAAACTCGGATAACGGCTCTTCATTCGTTTGTAATGTAAATTCTGATGCACAACACCCAAAGCTGTCGCAGTCAACTGATTACTGTAGATTGCCAGGCGTCGCCACAACCAATCCCCGGGACGATTCTCAACGTTTATCCTACGTATCTGTGTGGTGGCTTTCTTCTGGTTACTCCCCCTCAGAGTTGAGTACTGGTGAACAAACCCGTTGTCTTTAGCCAGCTTCATCATGGAATTGCAAAAATGCCCTTTCGGCCAGCACAAATGTGGAGGACAAACTCCTAATTGGGTTTCGAGGATGTCCTTGGTCTGCCTCAGGTCCGCCTCGAAAGAGTCCAGCAGGTCTTTCACCCCACCCCCACGCTTCCACCAGCTTCCATGTCCATGAGAATGGCTGGCAAGGCTTACCAAACCAGTATCTCTGGCGGCCAACAACTCAGACCACCGCATCGAGACACTGTCTCCTGAATCGGTGCCAGCCAGCTTCATGGATTCGGTGTGGGAGAAGGGGTGCCAACCCGGATCAGTTTCGAGACCGACCCTGGCCGCACCATTCCCTGGCCAGGACGTAACAACAAAGAAAACACCTTGGGCGCTGAACTCTTTCAATACAGGAAGTGCATATACCCAATTGTCGAGCCACGCATCATCAAATGTCAGAAGCACGGCAGGCTGCTGAATAGAACGCTCACCCCGCCTCCACTCTGCAAACTCGTCAAGTGACAATGTACGGATTCCCTTATCACTCAGTGTTTGCAGATGATCGCGGAACAATTCTGGAGTGACCGTGTGTGGGCCAGCGAGCGGGGATATATGGTGGTACATCAATACGGGTACCATCATGATGATACCTTACTGATTGAGGGGAGGCGTTCCTGGCGAAACACCGGATGAACACGTGCTCGACGTATTCCAAGCAAAGACAGGGTTACTTTCTCGCCAACCGGCTTGAAACCTACCTTCAAATGAGCCCTTACCGACGCGGGCCTTGTATACCAAACCAATGACACACATCCGTTAAAACCGCTACCCTCCATCTTGCTACAGGCATATTCAACGAGAACAGACCCAAGGCGCTTACCCCGATAATCAGGATCAACAAACAAAGTAGAAATTTCAAATACAACACCCCGGTTGGGCAATAGCGGCCAGAGAATGCTCCCTTGTGTAACTTTACGACACCAACAGCCCCCTACTATTTGGCCCGAGTTACTCTCTATTGCAAGGATACAGGGAACCCCTGCCCTGAAGCGTTCGCTTACCGTAACAATCCGCTTCTCACGGGAAAGCCTTCCTGCCAGTTCATCTGGCAACGCCTCTGCAATACCTTCAATATCACTTGCGCTTGCCTCCCGCACCTCAATTCCGTCCGGGATGCCTGTTTCGGTATCGGGTTCGAGTGGTCGATAAAGCACAACCCAGTCGCGCCTGGAGAAAAGACGGTTCCTGGCACGGTACAAGAACAGTTTAAGACCCACCATTACGTTCACCGCCTTCAGTCAAAGCCTCAACGACACGCAACATTCCCACACTGTGAGACCCCTTCACCAACACACAGTCTCCTTTCCCTACCCAGGTTCGGATATTGCGAGCACATTCTGCAGAATCTTTGTAGAAATGGTCAGGCTCATAAAGCCGGCCAAACTCATCACCAACTCCAAGCACAATATCCGCCTTCGACCTCGAGTAGTCAGCGATCTCTTTGTGGAGTTTCTGAGACTCTGGCCCGAGCTCCTTCATTTGCCCCAAAACGGCTACCTTTCGGCCAGTACATTGCTCCGATTGCAGGGTGTCCAGTGCCAGCTTCATGGAAAGAGGGTTTGCATTGTAGGTATCGTCTATCACTAGAAATTCACCCATCTCGATTCTCTCGAGCCTGTGGGGGGGGGTTGCCGGGCTTTTGAGCAGGTTCAAAATCGTAGCCTCAGCGACGCCTAGCCATCTCGCAACCAGTCCTGCAACGCTAACTCCGAAGGCTACCCCTCTCCCTTCAACCAAGTGCACAGTTGCCTTCGTCAACTCGGCCATACCTCGCGTCCATTCATTATCGGAACCCAGAATGACCACCCCCTCGCTCTTGCATGCAAGAACCAATTCTGACTTCTCTTTCGCAATATCCCTCACTGTAACCATCCCTTTTTCCAGATGGGCATGGCCGACCGTTGTAACAATTACAACATTTGGCTGAATCGCAGTGGCCATTCGCCTCATTTCACCCTTACCGGAAATCCCGCATTCGAGTAACAACAACCCAGGGTATGTTGAGCCGGGTTTAACTACCTTATATAAGGTTGCGATAGTGAGTCGAATTAACTCCCGAAGCCCCGAAAGGTTTGGTCCAACAAAGTGGCTGGAACCCAAAACAGTTAGGAATACCCCTACCGTCCCGTTCATATTACTGCTGGCATTGGTTCGGAATGGATCTATAGTATTGCGCTCAGCAAGATCGGTGAGGAGACCATTAATGACCGCTATTGTTGTCGTTTTTCCAACAGAGCCGGTAACAGCGACAATCTGGGGCCTGAATCTGATAAGCGTTAGCCGGACCAAAATGCTTAGATACATCTCCAGAATACGACGGGTACCAATCACCGGCATGAACTCCATGATTAATTTGATGTTCCTCGTTTCCGCAATATCCGCTTTCCTATCGTATCCTGTGCGCCAACGGGTATTTGACTCTAGGCTCAACTCCCAAGCCCTTGGCGGGATTACTTTCATGGCTACCCATATCAACCAAACGCCCGAATGCTATAACGAGACCACCCAAGAGATACCAGTAATACTGAGACAAGCCCCAATAATTCATACTATATACAGCGTACATCCAAAACACCGCGATAAGGCATTTGTTTAACCTCGAATAATACGAATCAGCACTTCTGTTCAAAGTGGAAAACTGCGATCGAACAACGGATAACTTGCGGGCAATCTGATAGAGAAAGCGCAGAAAAATGACGAATCCGATCAGCCCCAGCTCAATGATCAGCTCTGCATAAAGATTATGACTGGCCTTCGTTGATCCCCATTTGTGCACTTTGGCTTCAGTCGTGGTACCCAATCCGTGACCAACAACAGGGCGTGTCAACCCGAGTTTGAATTCCCCAACCATTCCTCGCAGCCGGCCTTCCGCTGAAGCCCCACCTGTGGCGTCATGATCAACCAAAGAGAGATATCGATCTTTCTGAATTGGAGTCATTACGCTGAGAGCGCCCACAACAATCAACACCGCCACAACAACCAGCTTCATCTTGTGCCTGGATTCCTTGAATACCAGAAAAGCAACGACCAGCAGTGCAATGAAGGCACCTCTGGACATAGTCAGGATCAGCGCATACAACATCGCTGGCATCACTGTGAGATACAAGAGCTTAGACTTCCAGCCCAGAGGCCATAGAAGGTAGTGGAGAAAAGGAATAGCCGTTGCGATCACAAATCCCAACTCATTGGGATTGATTACATCTGCCGGAGCACCTGCCAGACGGTCCGCAAATTCGCCCTTGTCCAAGTACGTGGAGCTTCCCCAATACCCTTGCGTGATATTGAGATATAACGGCTCTAATACACGAAACACCTGACAGAAAACAAACACGGCAATAAACCATTTCAGGCGTCTCTCAGTATCGATAATCAAAGCAGTGAAGAAAAGGAACACAACAGCTTTGATGAAGGGGTCAATATTGGCGCGGACCACGCTTCCAGGCCACTCCACCAGTGGTAAGCTGATGAAGATATAGCCAAACAACACGAAAATTGCTTTAAATATAGGGTCATCAAAACGACCTTTAAGCTTATCGCGCTGCAAAAATAATAGAAGGCTGATAGTAGCTACCGCTAACAGCGTGGGCCTGATGACACCATATCCCGGGATGCGTGCGGAAAATCGGAGAAAAAAATCCAGAATGAAGTACAAATAGAGAACAAAGCTGAATTGGCTTACCATTTGTGTGTCCAGTGCCCCAACGCTACCTTGCGTTGCGTGCTGACCAGAGGTCATCATTCCCTGTTTCATGCTGCAAAGGCGCCCGTTTCGGGGCGATATTCACTGCGTACATGCATACAGTGCCCCAGCCGTCCAACACAGGATAGAATTTTGTAAACTTGCAACATTTTTTCACCTCTAAACGCGCCGAAACATCAGGTACTTGCCACTGATTCGCTTTCAAACTGGAATGCTGTCATGCCTCAGAAAACCAATGCTACGCACCTTTACAGACAAAATTATCTGATAATCCAAACGTTGGCCACTAAGGACTTTAACAGTCCTTGCCGGCTCAATGCCTTGTTTAACCGCCCCTATCTGCGAGTAACTGTTTAGTCTCATTTGCCGCACTCGTCTATTTCTCTCCCGATACGTGTTCAACAGCGTATCTATCCAAAACAGAAAAATACAAATCGACATGACTGCCAATCATTTTTCGTAAGTTATGACGCTGATCAGCCAACTCCTTGCCCGCTGTGCCCATTTGCTTGGCAAGGCAAGGATCATTCAACAACATCAAAATATGCTCTGAGAGAGCTTCAATATTACCGATCGGGTAACGAAAGCCTGTTTCCCCCTCCACAACAGCTTCTCTGTTGCCGCCCACATCTGAAACGACAGTGGGCAGCGACGCTTGCATGTACTCGACAATCGAATTGGAATAGCCCTCCGATTCAGAGCACAGTAGACCAATATAACCATGCTTAAGGCATTCTTTAACGTCATCACGTCTACCAGGGAAATAAACCCGCCGAGCCACCTTAAGATCCTCAGCCAGCCTCCTTAACGGTTCCCAGTCACCACTCCCAACGATAACCAATTGCGCACGGCCACCTTTCTCCACAACCAGACTCAGCGCACGAATAGCGTCTTCAATCCTTTTGAGAGGGCGGTAATTAGCTACCAAAATCACAATGGGCCCAAGTCCGTTTTTCTTTATCTCGCAAATGTCCGCAGCGGTTGTCTTGCTGGAGTGTTCGGTACGTTCATAGCCATTGTATATGACTTTGACTTTGTCGGCCGGTATCCGCTCTTCTCTACAGGTCACTTCCCCGACCGCATGACTGTTTACAACTACGCTGTCCGCAAATTTTCCTGTCACTCGAAGGGCACGCAGGTAGGCACGATTATACCAATACCCCATGTCTCGACGAGAGATGATGGAACGGATACCGACAGCGCGGAGCAACGGAGGACCAAATATGGAGGCATCATGAAAGTAGATATGTGCAAGACCGACCCCATCAGAGGCAGCCCTTCTGGCATAACGCCAGAACGAAATCCATGTTCGAGGGTCCAGAAGTTTGGAATAACCCAGAACATCCACTTGACAGGAGATACGACCCGAATCCGTAAGTTCTGAGTGCTGCAAGACCAGCAACCTGGGCTCGAACTGATCGCGGGGCAAGTGTTTGATCAACTGCAATAGCTGGCCTTCAGTGCCGGCATAAGGGTTAACAAGTTTATTACTAATAAAAAGAATCCGCTCCCTGGCAGGCATACTCGTCCCTCTACAGGTTATAAATTAGGACACCCGCTCACGCCCGAAAAGGACCTGAAACGCCCTTAGTGGATCTAACATCGCTGATTTTACCAGCAACAAGATCGCGGCAATACGACGACCCTCTCGCCAATAGGTCTGGCCTAGACGGAAATTCAATACTGCTGCACGTTTTCTAATCACGTGAGAGGGATACGGATAACGGTTCCTGGCTCGACTGAGCACTTCAAATCCGGTTCCCCAGCGGCGCTCCAGCCCCCTTTGACTGATAGAATCTCCATGCTTTCTGTAGTGAAAAGCTACTTCAGGCAAGTAGCCAACTTTACCAGCCTCAAACAACCGAACTGCCATGTCATGATCCTGCGCTGCACGAAACGATTCTTCAAAGAAACCGACTTTTTCAATGAGTGATCGCCGAAAAAGAGATCCTCCAGGGATCGCAACATAGCAATCAAGAAGAATTCTCGCAGGGTCTCCGGTTTCCTCGTGGTTCTCGGATAGAGTGTAGAAAAGAGGATTGCCGTTCTGATCAATCGCCAAGCCTTTGCCATAGACCATATCGAACGATGGTTGCGCCTCAAAAAACTTCACCTGATCTGCAAGCTTCGTCGGCGCAAACAGATCGTCGCTGTCCAGAATCGCAATGAACTCGCCTGAAGCCGCTCTCAGGCCGACATTGAGTGCTGCCGATTGACCTTTGTTCTCTCTATTAGTGTGAGAAAGAAGCGTTATCTTTTGGTCATCAGAAAACTGCCTTAGAATCTCAAAGGTTCCGTCACTTGAGCCATCATCGACCACAATGATCTCTATGTTCGGCCAATTCTGATTCAAAACGGAATGGATAGTCTCTTTGATATAATCCACACGGTTAAAGGCAGGAATAATCACAGAGACCAGTGGCACTTGTCTTTCCAAAGCTGAATGCCTCAAAAAATCAGAGAAGTTTAAAGAAAAGAGCTAACGACTTTATTGACACGTCCAGTAACATTATCCCAGCTATACTCAGACCTGACAGCACGATGGCCTGCCTCGCCCTTCTCGCGAAGCCCGCCCGGGTCACCTAACAAACCAAGAATGTTATTAGCCAGCGCATCTACGTCCCCGGGCTCAATAACTTCCCCAGCACCGTTATCACGGATAATTTCCGGCATAACTCCCGCGTTTGTCCCAATGCAAGGCAACCCATGAGACATGGCCTCTATAAAAACCTCTCCGAATGCTTCGTTAAACGAGGGCATCACGAACATTGACGCGCCTCGGAAAAGCTGCTGGTATTTTTCGTTGTCAATTGGATCCCGCTTATCCAGAAACCCGTGAATCTCCACCCCCGGTTCTTCAATCTCCCAATCCCTACCAACCAAAACAAGCTGAGCATTAGGCAGGGACTGTCTTATCTTCCGAAATGCATTAAGTAAGGTAATCCCCCCCTTTCTCTCAAAAGAATGGGAAGCCACAAAAAGAATACGTTGTTGGTCATACTCTTTGTCTTCCAGAGATTCAGCAACAAAAGGGCTGCCAAAACCTGCGTAATGGACTTTGTGCTCTGGCAAACCGAAATCCGTAACAAAAGAGCGCGCAAGCGTCTTGCTCATTGTGAAGATACCGGAAAGTCCGTCATACACCCGTTTTTCATAATCAATAGCTGCTTGGATACGCTTCTCTGGTAACAGCCGTGGCGGAAGAGACCGAGTGTACGCGAACACATTATTGTCGTGAAACGAGAATGCAGGAACGTTCTTGCTCTCGCAGAACTGATTCAGATTCATATTTGAACCTATTTGCAGCACCGCGTTGTACTTATCCTCAAAGTTGGCCAGGCCATTTCTGCCCTTACGGCTGAGCAACTGATAGCGCATTAAATCCAGCTGGTCTTTAGCATTCCATTTGACTCGGTCCAGCGAAGCATTTTTTAACTTAAGCCCCACTCGAAGCCATCGAGGAATACTCAGACCGGCCACTCCCACGAGCTCTCCCGCATTATCCAACTCGCGAAATAGATGATAAAAAGCAGAGCCCTTTCGCTGCTGAAACGCGTATCCCTGCATCACACCAACGATCCTTGGGTCAGGCATTAAGCCTCTCCTCCCCAATCAAAGACATTATGGCGATTCAACAGCATTGCACCAAGCTGATCGACTCCATAGATCGTTTTCTGAAACCCATACCAGCCCTTGCCGACACCGTGTCTTCGCAACGCATGTAAATCTGTGATACCCGCCTTGTCGTAGTAGGCAACGACACTAGACTCGAATCCGGCCTCTCGAAGAACTTTTGAGTGGTCAGCTGGAACATCGGCAGGCTGCCCATTGGGGTAACAGAAAGCTCTCGGTTCTTCTCCAAGCTCTTCCATTAATCGTTTGCGGCAGTGTTCTAATTCTTCGATCACATCCTTTGTGGCCAGGCGCCCAAGACTGTAATGATTCACAGTGTGTCCGCCAATCTCGACGCCAGCTTGCTGCATTTCCCTCAACTGGTCCCAGGTTACTGCGTCGAAGGAGGAAGGCACTTTCTGCGGAAAACTCACGCCAACCTGTTTTTCAAGCTCTCGTAAATTCCTTTCTATGGTTGAACCATCCTTCTTCAGAAAATCGCTGACAAGCTTAGACCAGGCACCAAGCTTGTCCCGATTCCACTCATCGGGATGAAAAGCATGAGCACCAATTTCGACCACAGTTGTGACATTAACGTCAACAATCCATTTAAGCCGGTCATACCATAGCCAGCATGCCCTATCGACAAAGCCTGTCGTCACATAAAAAGTAGCCGGAACCCGGTACTTTCGTAGAATTGGAAAAGCTATATTATAAAAATCCGAATAGCCATCATCGACAGTAATGCAGGCAACTGGTCGTCCGTGCGAGATGCGCGAACCTGAGCGTATCCTCGCTACCACCTCAGAAACCGTCAAGCATTCAAAAGACTTACTGAGAGCGGCAACCTGCCGCTCAAACATATCTGCGGATACGCCACCGTTATCTTCACTCCGGTAAAAACGGTGGTACATCAGAATCCGCGGATAATCAGACGTGAGCTTCTGAGCCAACCAGGCTCCCCCCGAGTTAAATCCAAGTTTTACCAAAGAGGAGAAAAAACTCACTTATTCACCATGTCAGTTTACAGAGACGGACGAGGGGGCGTTTGGAGCGCTCCCCAGTATACTCGGGAGCGGAAATCCATTGCTATTGGGAATGCCCTGTTCATCAAATACATAAAGATAAAGGTTGTTTCTTTGCCCCGTCAAAGCACCAGGGTAGAAGCTGAACTCGATCGCAGATCGGTCCCAAGTCTCAATGTGCTGGAGTTCACATGCTCCTTCTCCGGAATGGACTTCGCTTATGGTGGCGGCAGAGCAAACCATCACCCTCTGCAGCGAATCATCCAGGTAGATATCGTCCAGATCAAAGCTAAAGGGGATTGTCCTGAAGTCACCCATACCCAACAGAGCAATCGTTAATGCACTTTCATCATCAAGCCCTCTCTCTTCCGTGCGTGAAAGCATTTGCTCAACCCACTCCTCAGTGCTCTCAACGAATGTTTTACCGTTAATACTTGCTCGCAGTGAAGGGTTCAAGCCACGGGCCGAGTCGCCAACATTGAGCGCAACCTCAAACAAATTCCATTCCCCCGGTGTAGGCGAAAGATGTCCAAAATTATTAGTCCAGAGCGACCCTCCCGTGCCTGGAAACCCCGCACTCCCAAGCGAAAACCTATACCCTGTGCCAGACTCATCGGACCAAAACCTGGCATATTTACCGCCAGGCGTGATGTAACCGACCTGATCAAATTTCCCCCGCGATGGCCCGTCTGGAAACACAATAACGGTCTTGGATGTCACGCCCGTAATTTTCTTACCCTTCAAGCTGCCTTCCAGCCCTCGTGGCGGCTCAAGAAAAACCCATCCGTGAGGTAATTCCCCAAGGTCCGGTTCATAGGAAATAATTCTTCCATATCCAGACTCACCTTCGACCTCGATCCGCTCACCATACTCACCATCCTCGCCTTCAATAAATCCGTAGGAATCAGAGTTTGCAGGTATCGCGTAAAAATAATTGGGATCAAACGGGATCTTCATCCAAAAAGCGGCGTACATCGCTTTGGATTTCGATTCTACCTCCATGCCTCCATGAGCGGTCGGCCAACCAAGGAAGTTCTTATTCCCACTTCCATAATAGTGCGCACCAGCGGCTCCAGATCTACTTTCCCTGCTCTTTGAAAGCAAAACGCCCGTGTTTCCGTTACCAGCCAGACTAGGTTTGGCCCAGAGCGTTTGGGGGTCAGCATCAATGCGCTGGATCAACTGCATATCGTCGAAGTCTTGGTGATAATCGTTTAGCCTTCCGTTTTCCCAGGCGATATCACCATGATCGTAGAGCACAGCCGGACCAGCCTCTTTTCTACCGAAATTACTGCCTTGGACACGTACTACTTCACCCTTTTCCGCTTTGGATTCACCTACTTCGCTCACTCCACTGATTGTTGGCGCAGCGTTAGCTTGAAAAGCCAAGAAAATAAGACTCAATGAAAAGTACGAAAGCTTAGGTAATCTTTTTATATGAACGGGAAGCATAGCACCTACCTTTATCCAAATGGGGTTATCTGGCGCCCATTCTTGACTAAAACGGATTTTCACAATGAGTGGCGGGTTCGAAGATTGCAAAAGAAAACAATATTTAATACTAACACAATACTCTACACACAGACGCCGGCCCTCCGCCAATTAAAGACCCGTAAACGTGCAGACTCACCGAACCACTACACTCGAATTGGCGGTATGCTATTGTTGTGGAGGCTGATCTGACCTCAGGCTCAAGGAGAGAGATGTTAATGATTCACCAGATTCAAAAGGTAGCGTGGAACTACCTTCACAATTGGCTACGCTACGTCGCACACCTCCTGAGATTTTGTGCTGCACTTGCTCACAGCAAGAGACTAAAACCAGTATTTTTCGTAGGCATCACCGGAAGTGCCGGAAAAACCACCGTCAAGGACCTCTCCGCAAGCATTCTCGGCTCAGTTGGTGAGTGTTACAGCACCCCGCGATCCCAGAATTACCCTGACGGCATTGCCAAGATTTTACTCAAAGTAAGCCCTCGCCATAAATACTGCGTTCTTGAAGTGTCAGGCGGCAACCCGGGGGACCTGGACAGGCCGCTTCGTTTGTTCACCCCTAACATTGCCGTCCTCACACTTGTGGCACGAGATCATTTCAAGGCGTTCAAGAGCCTGGAGGCCATCGCACAGGAAAAAGGTAAACTGATTTCGGCTTTACCCGCCGACGGAGTTGCGGTACTGAACATCGACGATCCGCTCGTTAAGGCCATAGGTGATAGCTGTAACCGGAAAGTTATCTGGGTAGGAAAAGCGGAAGGTGCGACTTTGAGGCTTCTTTCGGTGAGATCCGTATGGCCAGAGCCACTGACTCTTGAGCTTCAATATGATGGAGACATCTATAAGGTAAAAACAGCCTTTCACGGAAAACATCTTGCCCTGTCAGTGCTTTCAGCCCTTGGTGTTGGCTTGGCCTCAGGAGTTCCACTAACAAACGCCATATCTGCGATCGCTGACGTGAAGCCTGCAGAAGGAAGAATGGAGGTTGTCTCCACAGAGGGAGGCGTTACGTTTTTACGGGACGACTGGAAGGCACCCCATTGGTCATTCCCGGCGCCTCTTGAATTTATGGCCGAGGCAGAGGCACGAAGAAAAATACTTGTTATTGGCACGCTCTCAGATTACTCCCTTTCCGCCTCCAAGCTTTACCCCAAGGTAGCCAAGCAAGCACTGGAAGTTGGCGACATTGTTATTTTCGTGGGGCCTCACGCTCCGAGAGCGATCAAAGCAAAGCGTACGACTGATGCACAGAACCTTCACGCTTTTAGCGAGATACGTGACGCTGCCACATTCCTCAACAACCTCCTCCAACCCGGCGATCTTGTTCTGCTGAAAGGTTCCAACAAAGCAGATCACCTGGTAAGGCTGATGTACCATACGCAGAAACCTGTCAGTTGCTGGGCCACCCGGTGTGGAATTCAGGATTTTTGCGGTGACTGCCCAAGATTGTACAAGCCGATGCGCTGCGACGCCGGAAGCTCTGCTCAAGCCGAGAATGCCTCTGAGTCAGCCGCAATCCAATTGACGGACCCCAAATCAGACCAGAAAGTCATCGTGGGGTTGGGGAACCCTGGCTCGGAGTATGAAAACACACCTCACAATGCCGGGTATCGAACCCTTGACCGAATGGCGGATAGCGCAAACGTATCCTGGGCCTCTTATCCAGAAGGGCTGGGATGTGATGTGCGTATCGCAGGGGAAACAGTGAGTTTGTTTAAACCTGGAGCGAAAATGAATAACAGTGGCCCCCCTATCATGCAGTTCCTTAATCGCAAGGGCGCGGCTATTACCAACTGCCTGGTTGTCCATGATGAAATGGACCTGACCCTGGGCCAGGCAAAACTCAAACAGGGAGGCGGTGATGCCGGGCACAGAGGTTTGAAGTCTATCATTGCGGCGCTTGGCTCCCATGACTTTAAACGGCTCAGGATCGGAGTGCGCCGTGATGACGATACGAAGACTACGAAGGTCTCCGTATTGCAGACTTTTTCTGAGTCTGACGAAAAGGCGCTTGAATCAGGCATTGATCGGGCGATGAGCATGCTGCTGGATGACTTGAAAGACTCCGTTATTTCAGTGTCGAACCTTGCATATTCCGACCAAAAAACTAACAATGCTGAACAACACAACCCGCACAAACAATGACTTACTATTGTACAGCTTTCCGAATGGATGGTTCTGACAAAAATGGAAGTACTGATTGTATACAAGGAAGACTATCCGTGGGATGTACGGGTAGAGAAACTCGCGCTGTCACTCAAGAGTCACGGGCACAACGTCACGATCATCGCACGCAATAGAGATCAATTACCCTCGATAGACGAGAGCGATGGAATTGCCATTCGCCGGCTGCCCGTAACCCGTAGACTTCCAAAATTCATTCAGGTTGCCGTCAACCTACCCTTTTGGTTCAATCCTTTTTGGTTATGGCTGCTATTCAAGTCATCTGAGCACATGAAAGGAACCCAAGGTGTCATAATCGTTCGGGATCTGCCCCTCGTAAAATCAGGAATCATAGTCGCTAATTTTCGGAAATCGAAAATGGTATTCGACATGGCCGAATGCTATCCGGAAATGTATGAATCCGCAGCGAAGTTTTCCAACCGGTCACTGGCAACTAAAGTACTGAAAAGCCCCTGGTTTGCTAAACATTATGAAAAGAGCGTAGTAGCCAAGGTAGACCGCATACTGGTTATGATTCAGGAATCAAAAGTCCGACTGTTATCAATGGGGGTCGACGAAAAAAAAATATCGATTGTCAGTAATACGCCTCCGGTGGATAAGTTTAAAGGCGCAATACATGAGCATAATGGAAGTCAACTTCGAATTGTCTATGTAGGCTTTCTGTCGAAACTTAGGGGATTGGACCTGCTTATCGAGGGTGCAGCTCACTACATCAAATCCCAGGGGTCCACCAACGCTATTCGTATTGACATTATAGGCAAGGGAGAACAGAAAGAACGATTAATCGCACTAAGTAATGATCTTGGAATAAGTAAAAGCGTAAAAATTCATGGATGGCTGGATCAGGATGAAGTAGACAAGTTGATGGCGTTAGCTAACGTTGGCGCCCTCACCTATCGCGTCTGCGGACACTGGAACCATACCATACCAAATAAAATATTTGATTATATGCTTGCTGGCTTGCCCGTGCTAGCTACGGAAGTCATTCCCATCGAACGTATATTACGAGAAACCAATAGCGGCTTAGTATGCAAAGACCTGGACCCGTTAGACATCGCAAAGAAACTAGCATTATTATGCGACCCACAAAAAAGAACTATTCTTGGTAAAAATGGGCGTTCTGCGATTGAGTCAAAATATAACTGGGGAAATGACGAAAAGATATTGATTGAAGCCATTGCGAATATTTATAAATAATACTAAATATTAAATTCACTTCCCGCGACTTTAAATTTAACAAGCGACTACTTGTTGTGCTTGAGTCTGTACAACGCGTAGTAAAAACCGGGAAATTTCTTAACGAAAGATCGAATCCTTGGAATAATCCTGAGATGGTATCGGATCCGAGAACTAACAGGCAACCTATAAGCCATACCCCCATTAATGGTTACCTCACAGGGATGACACCTTCCACATGGCTCCGCGTTAGTTGTCGGCGTATGACAGAACCAAGTTAGTTCCATAATAGGCATGGTTCCGGTAGTTTCGGCCCAATCTTGCATTTCTAGTTTACTGGTGGAGAGTATGGGGAAGCAAAACTTACCAAATATTTCGGTGTAGGGATATCCAGCTGAATTAACTGCCCTTAAGATGATGGGATTCTCCTCTACCCCTATCTCCATTCCTACAATTCCCCGTGTCTCGCAATAGTCTGCCAACCACATGTATTGCTCACCTATGTACATTTTCTTAACGATGGCGTTATAGGCCTCTCGGACTTCCTTACATTGCACGGAAGTCCTTTTTCTCGAAATCTCAGTAGGTAACAGGGTTCCAGGCAGCTTCTCAGTCTTTTTATTAATACGCTCGCTTATCTCCTCCATCGCGTGAAGCTCATTACCCGAGGATGGTCTGTTCGGATCAATGATGTAATGGGGTTGCACCCGTCTCCCCTCCCATAAGAGGTATAGGAGACGATAAGTTGAATCCCACCCACCCGTCCATAAAAGATGAACTGTCTCCGTTGGATTTTTCATATCGATCCTCATTTAACCAAAGTACGGCTCTTAATTCTCTAGATCAAAGCTTATTGAGAAGAAAACCAACCTTAATGATCGTCATCTCGATAACTAACTCGCCCACAAACCAACAGATCAACTTCTAGTTAATCGCCGATAACACGTTCTGAAAAACGATTGAAAAATAATCCCTAGTGGATATCTGTATATATTTTTTACGAAATATTTATACTTTCTCGGTCTGACAGTCGCAAGATTAGCCTTATATCTGGCCCGATACTCTTCCGGGGGCATCTTGATGATTGAATCAACGCAATGATCATTAAAGGACAATAGCTTTTTTACAGCGGAAACTTGTTCTTTATTAGCCTTTCTCGGAAAAAATTTTGAGTCAATATAGACAGGCTTAAAATCAACGTATGGGGCATGGCCAGGCGCAATCGTTATCAGCGCAACTGCAGTAGGTTTCGTTTCCGGATGCCAAAGATCGAACAGAAAATTACCGAGGCTATAGATAATCAACCCTTTCTTATAGTATTCAAAAGGTTGTAGAACATGCGGATGATGACCAATGACGACGTCGGCACCGGCATCGACGAGCTTTCTACCGAGCTCTAGTTGCTCAGGCCCTGGGTAGTCGAGATATTCCAAGCCCCAATGGATTGAAACAACTAAAGCCCCATTGGCGTCCTTCCTGGCCCCCTCAACTTCTGAGACTATTGAATCGACAGAATCTCTATAGCTATAGGGGATACGATCTTTACTCCACTCCTCCGGTCTTATCGAATAGCCGAGGAATACATTTCGCTTACCTGACTTTTCGAGCACGAAAGGAACAGTTTTCCCCGTTTTCTGATCATCAACGCCAATTGACTCGATGCCTGCGTTTCTCAGGCCAGCGATGGTGTCATCGAAAGCATCTTGTCCATGCTGTAGCGCATGATTATTCGCGACGGTTAACAGGTTAAATCCTGCTTCTTTGAGAGTGGTCAGCGCTGCTGGGTCCCCACGCATTTCAAAGGAAGACAGCTTTCCTGGCTTCAAGCCTACGTTCGAAGCCACAGTCTCGAGGTTACCGAGTACAACGTCACTGTCTGACCAGTATTCCCTTACTTCAGAGAAGATATTGACACCATGTGCAGCCATCACTGCCCTCATTCCATGGCCAACACAAACCGGGTGATCCCCTAAAGAAATGTCGCCCACGGCTGCAATAGTCAGTGCTGTTCTATCAATCATGATCCAGTTCCATTGCTTGGACAAAGTAACCTTTCTTATCAGAGGGCTCCGTGTCTATCCGTTCATCGGCGGGGATGATATTGACCTCCTCTCCCACCACGGGGTACAGGTGCTCTGAAATGAACTCGCACAAATCCTGCCGGCCCTTTCCCGGGTTCGTCGAGGTCTCCAGGACAAAATGGCCATACTGATACTGGTAAACGGTAAACTCGAAAACTTCGCCCGACATTGATTGATAACGATCCACCGCTCGAGCAAACTCCAGTGCATGGAATTTCTCATTTCTGGACAGGTAAGCAAACCGATTTATAGAACGGCCTTCCAACTGATGGATAACGTCAGTGGCACCTAACAAGGTGCAGCCTGATTTATCAAGGCTTGCATGATCACCCAATTCGTAACGTATCAGGCTTTGAGATGTTCTGGAAACGTCCGTCACCAGGCATCCCTCCCTTTCAGAGTTCTCAACTAATACCCAGGGGTTTACCAAATGACGATGGCCTTCTGTGCACTCGAACGCGATTATGTCAAACTCGGTTGATCCATACTCTTCAGCTACCGGTGCCTTAAACGCCCGTGATATATAAGCCTTTTGAGCCGGGAGAATCGACTCTGCGGTACACACCACGCATTTTGGTGGATCAAACTCTATGTCCATGCTCGTGAGAATCTGCGCGGCTTCGAGCAACAGGGATGCATAACCGTATAGATAATCCGGTTTCCATTTTAACAGCTCGGCTACCTCCGTCGTGGCGTCGAGGCCAACGGGATGGAAGACTCGCCGGTTCATTACAAAGTTCTTGAGCCAGGACTTCACACCGGATTCAGGCCTGCCCCATAGTCTGGCCTCGCGCTGACCAAGCTTTAAACCGTAATGACGAAAGCAATAATCACGAACGCCCAACATTCGGGCGAGTTCTTTCTTATCAAGGGTGATTTCAGTTGGCTCTCCAGTTGTGCCTGCTGTATGGCGGCCGAACCGGGATTTTTCCTTCGCCCCCTGCCTCTCTCTAGATTGGTTGCGAAGTTTTTTCTTGGACAATGAGGGAGATACGTTCAGAACATCCATCCCATCCACTACTGCACCTGCTGAATTACATGGACGAATATGGGCCAACAATCGGCCGAGCTTTTCCTCTCTAGCCCCTTCGTTCAAGCTCCATAAATTCTCCACTTCCTTCCTGTAACGTGCGATGGGCAAGCCCATCGCGAGAAACAAACATCGAGTAAGGAGAAACCTGGCAGGCCGGAGAATCATGGTTTCGCAAGAACCTCGTTATAAAACTCGAGGTATTGTTCCGCCATTGCCTCTGACGAATATTGTTTGCGTACCACCTCATAGCCCCAGTCTGTTTTCCGGGAGGACAGATCTTCGTCGTTCACGATTTTCTCAATCGCTTCGGTAATCGTCGCTGGCTCAACGTCACTCAGAAGTTCTCCGCCCTCTCCATCACCTAGAACTTTGGGTATTTCGCCAACAGCGGAGGCGACCACCGGAGTTTTCAACGACATTGCCTCAAGAAGGGTAATTGGCAGCCCTTCGGTGAGGGAAGGCATAACCAATACACTCGAGTGTCGTAACAGCACCGGTACTGTGCTGCAGTATCCAGGCATTAGCACATGGCCTTCAATACTCAGTTCCTCACTCAATGCCTCAAATTTTCGGCGGAGTTTACCCTCGCCAACAATCACCAACCCCGAATTCGGAAATTTTTTTCTGAACTCGGAAAAGGCTGAAAGCAACCTGTCGAACCCTTTCTCTCTGGAGAGCCTGCCAACACCAAGAATCACAACTTCATGATTGTCGAAAAATGATTTAAAAGGTTCGTCCAGTGAACTCATGGACATTGTCTGAAGCTCTGAGATATCCAGGCCATTGGGGATTACAACGGTGTGACCGTTCGAAAGCTTTCCCGAAAACTCTTTCTTCATCGCCTCCGCCACAAGAACAACACCTCTCATGCGGCGGATGACAAACCGGTCCAGCGACTCGTATAGCCACATTTTAGAATAGCGGGCGGCGTGGACATATCCATGCAAGGTGACGACCATCGGGATATGCCTGAAACGTTCCGGATACATCCCCAGGAGGACGTTAAATTTGAATCCATGGGAGTGAAGAAGATTATAGTTATTCGCCTGTGCCCATTTCAGGATCTTCCATGACTCTTTCAGGTTGAGGCCTGGGGTCATTCGCCAGGAAGTGACGGGCAGCCCTTTCCTTCTTGCCTCAGTCTCAATAGGCTTTTCACCAGCTTCCGGCGCACCAGCGCTGAGTATCATCGGCTCTAGCCCCTGGTTGAGCTGTTCCTGAACGAGACTGAGCAACATCTTCTCGGCACCATAGAGGCCACCACTATCGATAAGGTGCAGTACCTTCATGCCCATTGATGGTTTTATCCCTTCCTTGGATTCCAGATAACCTTCTTCTCACCCTTCAGGAACGCTGCCGTCGCCTTGTAAGAGGCTATGTTCAACAACATGAAGTAGTAGGGAATTGAGTAGATTACGGATAGCAGCTTTCCTTCTCCTTCCCTCTTGTGACCGGTCCAGGCCAGGGCTGCAAAGATGACCAGGCCCAGGAAAGCCAGTGTATAGATACCGCCAGCCGAAGCGAGCAGCAATGTGCTCAGGGCAAGCGTAGCCAGGGGAACAAACGCCGCGTAGCGCAGCAGTTTGTGGGAGATAAGTTGCCAGGAAAATACCGGGTCTCGGAGGGGACTCATGAGGTGGCGCATATCTTTCAGCGCCCACAGGGCGCGAAGGCTTACGCGTACCCGCATACTGAATTCGCTGCCGCTGTCGTTCAGGGCTTCTTCTTTCAGCAACGCCAAGGGCTCATAGACCACTCGGTGGCCCTGCTCGACCACTTTCAGCGGCTGTACAAAGTCCGGTAACTGATCAGCGCGCAGGGGTTGGTAAAGCGTCTTTCGCATGGCATCAATGCCACCGTCTACACCCACCACCGAGCCCACTCGGGTTTCCTGTTCGCGCAGCCAGTTCTCGTATTTCATGTAAGCACTGCAGCCGTCACCCACAAGGGAACCGTCGTCGTTTACATAGACCATCTTGCCGGTAACATAGCCCACATCGGGGTCGGCGAAGTTACTGCACAATCTGCTGACTGCCTGGCTGTCCCACTGGGAGTTCGCGTCTGAGAACAGGACTATATCACCGGTCGTTTCTGGTACCAGGGTATTCAGGCCGGCGGTTTTTCCCTGCCTCGGCACCTGACGAAACAGGCGGATCGGGAAGGGGGATTCGTTTGCAACACGCTCTATGATTTCATCCGTACCATCATCGGATTCATCCGAGATCACCAGGATCTCGAGTTTGTCTGTCGGATAATCCAGCGCCAGTTTGTTTCGCAGGGTGGCTTCAATGTCCTGCGCCTCGTTGTAAGCGGCAATGAGGATGGACGCCTTTGGCTGGTGCTCGGTGTCGGCCTTTATGGGAGTGGGCCAGAGCAAAGCCGCAGCCTTCGCCATCAACGGGTAACCAAAATAGATGTAGAAAAGCAGTAACAGGGAAAGCCAGAACAATGCGACTAGCATGGCGATGTGAATTCCATTTTCTCTTGCCCGGCGATTCCCGGCGGTTCCTTTTCAAGCAGTTTCAGGTTTCTCAGCACATCTCCCATGGCGGTAAACCGGAAATGGCCTAACAACTGTTCAAGCCTATGCTCACACACATCGAGGTTGTTGTAGTGTCGGAACCGGGAGAACCACTTTACGTCCAGTCTTGGCTGGCCGGGATCGACTTCCCAGGGGTGGAGGTAGAATACAAACGGCTGGCCTTGCCGATTGATACTGCCCAGGCCCCAGCGGCTGAACCAATAGGGGAACAGCCGAAAATAGCCGCCGCCGGCTATTGGTAGGGTGTAACCGGGAAACTTCAGGGTGCTCAGCGGGAACTCCGCGAGTTCACGGCCATTATCAGTTGTGAGCCGATGGGGCCAACGCGGCGTCCCCGGCATCCCATATCGGTCGTGGTGCACCGGAAATATGGACGAGTCCCAGACGAACCCTTCTTCTGCAAGTATATCCAGCGCCCAGCGTGACTGATTGGTGATGGAATAACTTGCGGCACGGTATCCAGTAATGGGTTCGCCGGTTATATCTTCAAGGATCTGTTTTGAGCGCCGGGTTTCCTCGCGAAACACCTCGGGCGTCTGGTTATAAATCAGCTGATGGCTGTAACCGTGGCTGGCAACTTCGTGACCTGCGTTCTGGATATCACGAACCAGTTGGGGCGATTTCTCTGCCACCCAGCCGAGGGTAAAGAACGTCGCCCGGGTGTCGTGTTTCTCAAGCAATTCCAGCAAGCGGTGGGTATTGGCTTCAACCCGATACTCCATGGAATGCCAGTCTTCACGATCGACGGCTTCGGCAAGGGCTGCTACCTGGAAGTAGTCTTCCACATCAATGGTGAGTGCGTTGACGATCCGGGTAGTATCGTTATCGTTCATCATCACTACGTCCCCCTACTCAGAAAAATCGATAGTTAAGGGAAACCGCAATCCAGTTCTCGTCATATTCCCTGGCTGCAATGTCGCTGGTCTTTTGCCGGTGACCGATGGCCGAGCGAACGTCCATTCTGGCACTCAGTTGATAGTCAAGACCGGCTGACAGCTGGGCCACGTCATCCTCGGCGCCTTCGTCTTCAAAGCGCTGGTGTTGGTACGCTGCGCTGGTGAACCAGGAGAGCAACTCTGTTACTGGTCTTGAAAAACGCAGGTTAATACCGCTCCGCTCCTCGCGATTACCCGTCCGGACATAATCACTGCGACTGACAGATAGCTCGGTGCTGAATGAAGAACCATCGCTGAAGCGAGTGTTATACCCTGCCCTTGCAGCCGTGACTTCCACGGCAGAGGATTCCGTCAGGTCGAAATTGAAGTCCTCAAATCGTAGGCCCAAAGTGGATGTCTGATCCGTTAGCTTGCGGTTGGCGCTCAGGAAAAGTTCGCTGCTGGGATTGATTTGACGCACCAGGTTAAACGTACCGGTAATGCCGTCAGTGGAGACCTCCTGACTACCCAGTCGAGTTTCAAGGCGATTTTTGCCGATCGAGCCGCTTACCTGAGTGGTTGCCCATACCTTGCTGAAGGTCACCACGGCGGATTCGCGGTCCAGTTCCTCGCCTGTATCGAGTTCTGTGCGTTGAGCACTCGCAGACAAGCCGCCCTGGAGTGTGTCGCTAAAGCTATGGTTGTAGGCAACCGTGCCGGAAACTCGATCGCTGTCAGGCTCTTCGCGTTCTTCGAACTCAGTTTGTTCGTAGGCCGCAGAGAACTGCAGTTCGTCGACCTGCGTTAATTGCAGGGTGTACACCGGGCCGGTGCTGAACACATTTTTGCGGGTCAGGTTGTCCTGAGTGTCTGATCTGCGGGTGTCCCGTGTAACATGACTAACGGTGTTGGAAGCCTGCCACACCAACCCTCTCGCCAGTTCGCACTGCCCTTGCAGGGTGCCGTTGGTATACACTTCGGAATCATAAGTGTCGTCATGCCAGTAGCTATAACCCACCCCCATGTCCACCGAGGATGCACATTGCCCCGGATCGCTCTGGTGCTGGAAGTTCAGGTTCACCCGGGTTTCCAGGTCGCTCTGTTCATTTGCCGAGTCACGACCTGCATTATCCGAAAAGCGGTTATCGATACCACCCGAAAGGCTGTTAGTAGCGCCCATAGCTGGGCCTGCTGCCATCAGACAGCCAACGCCGATGGAGATAACCCATCGGATCTTCCCTGATCC
>OJIO01000433.1_pt1 | contig 27660 bp, 21 predicted proteins | sample 1595621 | NCBI WGS metagenome assembly OJIO01 (sample SAMN05416776, study PRJEB24817) | seawater metagenome | isolation source: Sea water | place: Canada:Atlantic | collected 2013-07 | reverse complement strand
CCTGAACAACGGCAACACTCGCGCAGAGCCGTGCAGGATTAAATAGATGTCCCCTCAAGACTGGAGACGACCTGGACGTTGTCTCCGCGACTGCCCGAACAACAGCGCACCATCATATTGCCAACCAGACCCCATATGGAGCCAAGTCGCAACGGCTGTCTTTGTTACGATAAAAACAGGTTTTATTTCTGACTATTTCAAGGTTTTTCGTACCATTAACGACACCAAAGTATTGCTGAGTTCGTTAATTAACCACTTTTACACCAACAATTTCTGCTCTAGAATTGCCGCCCCTACTACTTACTGGTGATGAACACTTCTTCCCTCTCAATACGGCTACCCTGGGCTACCGTGATGTCTGGTGAATGAGTTTTTCATCAATTCCTGGAGCCTGCATGACAGACATACTGCATTACCTGCTAATAGGTCTGGCCGTTCTCGGCCTGCTATCCGTCGTTCTCGAAGAAATCATCCATGTTAACAAAGCACAATCGGTGCTGTTCCTTGGCGCCCTGTCCTGGGTATTACTGTTTATATTCAGCTCTGCCGACCCAGGTGAACACGACAGCGTGATTTATGGACTGGGGGAAAATATCGGTGAAATCGCCAGCCTCTGGCTATTCCTGCTCTCCGCCATGACGTTTGTGGTTTATCTGAACAAAAAAGGCTTGATTGAAAGCCTGATTTACAAGGTACTGCCCAACCAGATATCCGAACGCAAGCTGCTGTTTCTGACGGGTCTGTTCTCTTTTGTATTTTCTTCCCTGGCCGACAACATCACTGCGACACTGATTTCCATTGCCCTGATTCTGTCGCTGGATTTGCCAATACGTAAAACCCTGCGTTTTGCCACTCTGGTGGTCTTTGCCGTGAACTCAGGTGGTGTCGCCATGATCACTGGCGACGTCACCACTCTGATGATTTTCCTTGAGGGCAAGGTCACCATCACCAACCTGCTGTTACTGTCGCTTCCATCATTGATGGCAGTACTCTTGCTGGCAGCCATACTGTCGATTCCACTCAAAGAAACGGCCATCATTCGGCGTAAAACCCATGATCTGCAAGCGGTCGATTTTGCCATTGCCGCGATCTTTATCTGTACCATCATTGCCACTATTGCAGGTAATGTGCTGTTCGATATCCCACCGGTACTGAGCTTTCTGACCGGTCTGGCGGTGATGTTTCTGGTCGCCCGCGCCTACGGTGAAGACACCGAAAACGACCCGATCCTCAACTATGTTCGTCAGATCGAGTTCGATACCCTGTTGTTCTTCCTTGGTATTTTGTTACTGGTCGGCGCACTGAAAGAAATTCACGCGCTGGATTCATTCGTCAGTCTGTACGAACACCTGCCCGCCTGGTCGGCCAATTACCTGATGGGCTTGCTGTCATCGCTGATTGATAACGTGCCATTAACCGCAGCCTTGCTGAAAGCCGACGTCACCATGAGCCTGGCAGAATGGCTGTCGTTGACTTACGCCGTCGGCGTCGGTGGTTCATTGCTGATTATTGGTTCGGCGGCAGGGATTGTTGCCATGAGCAAAATTGAGGCATTAACCTTCGGCACCTATCTACGCTTTGTCGTGGCCTTGTTACTGGCCTATACCATTGGCTATATCGCGGTGCTGGGACTGGGGATGGTTATTTCCTGAGCCGGAACCGGCTCCGTTGGCAGAGTGGTGGGGAAGCTGACTTCCCCACCACTCTGCCCATGTAACACCGGACGCGTGCCCAGCTCAGGGTAATTTGAACCTCAGTTCAACCTCAGCACCGGTGATGGTATCTCGCAACGGCTTGGTCTCTGCCGCTTCAGACTCATCCCAGTGTAATTTGCCGGACAAATCCAGTGCCGACCCGGTTTGCGGCTGAGCATTAAAAACATTAGGTAACAGTGCCGAGGCTGTTCCGTACGTCAGTTGCTCTTGTCCGATGGTCTCGGGAAGGTGCAGGTTTAACGGCTGACGAGCCTGCTGTTGCATCTGTTGCTCCAGCGCTTGCTGTTGTTCCGTCGGTGGCTGCCATTCCTCAGTTTCGACCGTCAGTTCCGGCGGCTGAAGATCGTCACCAGATGGCTTAACGTCCACTGCTGCTGCAATACTGGATCCTGCCTGTTCGTCAGCCAACGCTTCACCCTGATAAGTCGCCACGGGTATCAATTCAGGCTCCACCCTCTCAGGCGCAGCATCAGACGCAATACTTGGCAGAGCAAGCGGTGTACCGCGCCCTGATTCGTCCCCTGATGGATACTCGCCCTGCGCGTCACCCATAATCCGGGTGTCTTCGACAGATTGCAGCTGCGTAACCTGCCAATACCCTGCCACTGCGACCCCCGTGACCAGTACCACTAATCCTGCGATCAGACCTTGCTGCATGTACCCTCGTTTATTGATAATTTTTTACGGTGAAAAAGAAAATGCGGGTCATCAACCAGCGCTGAACAAGGCCAGAAAAAGACGATTCTGACCAAGACACATGTCGTTTTGGAGTCTGCAAAGACCATCAGGTTCCGCTGATTACGGCACCGAAGGAGCAGGACACGACTGCCACACCAGTCGATATCCCGGTTGGCCCACCTTGGCAATAACAGACTGATCAGCCGCTATCCCTGCAACGGCAACCAACCGTTCATGCTGCAGTAACAGCGGCCAATGTGGCCGCAACCAGGGCGGAATTCCGGCTTCTTGCCACAGTTGCTTCAATGATTTGGACGGACGCCCTGGCGGCCGTAGCAGCAGCGCATGCGACAGTTCGAGGTGAGCCTGGCAAGTGAGCTGATAGTCACCAGACAGCAATACGATGGCAGAGTCAGTCCCCGCAGACTGGCAATGCTCGGCGACCAGTTCGCCCAGCGACCATCTTGTCAGCAAGCAGCACGTTGCGCTTGCCTGAGTGTCTGGCAAGGTCAGAGCAAGAGTCGCAGGTACGGTGACAGGCCAGTGTCGATCCGACAGCACCAGGTACAAGCGTCCCCGAAACCGACGTACCCGAACATCTCCCAACCCAACCACTATCTGTGCATCCGCCGCTGCATATAACGCCTGTTCTACCAGTTCGGCCAGCCGTGCCTCACTGGCAACCTCTACCGCGGCGTGCTGAAACCAGGCATACAGCAGCGGCTCATGCAACACTTTGGGCTGATCCTGCCAGCGTTTGATATTCAGACTGGAACCAGCGTTGCCGGGCCAGTTATCAGCGTCGGTGCATAACTCAAGCACCGGTGCTAACAGATGGTCAAACGCTGCCTTGTCTGCTGCCAGACGCCGGGCAGTACGCTTGAGTGAGTGTTCACGACCAGGAAAACGGCGGTACAACTCCGGCAACAGCACCTGCCGCCACCAGTTCCGCTCCAACCGGGTATCCTGATTGGAGGGGTCGTCTACCCAGCGTAGCAGGTGTGCCTGTGCATACTGCAGCAGCTGTTGTCGCGAACAGTCCAGCAAAGGCCGTAACAGCCGGGGCGATCCCTCCTCGCTTGGTCGGTTGTCTGAGCGCTCAACCAGTCGTCTTGCCGAGGATAGATAACGTTGTTGCGGCATACCCGCCAATCCACTCAGGCCGCTACCACGTGTCAGGCGATTGAACAGGGTCTCGACCTGGTCATCAGCATGATGCCCCAGCAACAGCCAATCGTCAGGCTGGCAATAACGCTGAAACACCTCGTAACGGGCACGACGGGCGGCCTGTTCGATACCACCCTGGCAGCGACCAAGATGAACCCGTTCAACGGTCAGAGGGATTCCCAACGCCTGGCACTGCTGCGAACAAAACCCGGCCCAGTCGTCCGCTTCTGCCATCAAGCCATGATGCACATGAATAGCATGCAATCCGGCACATGACGATGCCCCTCCTTGCTGCCACCACTGCGCCAGCAAATGCAGCAAAACGCAGGAGTCCATGCCACCACTGAAGCCGACCCAGAGCTGGCTTGCCGGGCTGATCCGGGTTGCCAGCAACTCGTCCAGCCGTTGCAGAAGAGCGCCTTCTACGCCCTCAGCGCCAGTGACTGACGCGTCAGCAAGACTCATGGCAAATCTCAGCCGAACACCAGTTCGACGGCTTGCTCGCCAAATTCGTAACGCAATTGCAGTAGCTGGTCGTCGGTGGGGTTGACCCGCCACTCGTCGCCGAGCCGAATATCACAGCGGGCGGTATCATTATGGTAATCCAGCACAATCGGGCACCCTCCTTCCAGTGGCTGCAACAGCTGCCCCAGCAATTGGCAGGATTGATCATCCAGCCGCTCGCCATTCATCTGGATACGAATGGATTTGGCAAAGTTCAGCCGGGCCTGACTGATCTCCATCGCCGAGCGACCGATCGCCTTCAGCCCGCCCGAATAGGCGTCGTGGCTGATCTGGGCTTCGACCACCAGCACCTTGTCTTTTGCTACCACCTCACGCACTTGTTCGTAGACGTCGGAAAACAGCGCCACTTCCATGCGACCAGAGCGGTCGTCCAGGGTCACGAAACACATGTTTTCGCCGCGTTTGTTTTTCATCAGCCGCATATCAACCACCAGCCCTGCCAGCTTCTGCGGTTTTTTGTTGTCTTGCAGGTTAACCAGTTTGGTTGGTGCCAGCTGACGCACTTCGGCTTCGTATTCATCGAACGGGTGTCCGCTAACAAACAGGCCGAGGGTATCTTTCTCACCTTGCAGGCGTTCTTTTAACGTCCAGTCACGCAGGCGACGGAAACGTTCGTAAGGGTCAGCCCCCACAGCAGCTTCAGCCTGCACCTCGCCAAACAGATCCACCATACCGGCGGCTTCGTTAGCAGCGGTTTGGCCTGCACTTTTCATGGCATCTTCAATACTGGCCATCAATACCGCACGGGGTGCGGTAACCGGCAAGTTGTCGAAGGCACCGCAGCGCACCAGAGCTTCGAGAACGCGTTTGTTGATTTTTTTACCGTCAACACGCTGGCAAAAATCAAACAGATGTTGGAATGGTTCACCGGCTTCACGTGCTTCGATAATGGCATCAATCGGGCCTTCTCCGACGCCTTTTACCGCACCGAGGCCGTAGACAATGGCTTCGTCAGCGTTAACGGTGAAGCCAAAACGCGACTGGTTAACATCCGGCAGTACCAGCTCAATACCCATCTCGCGGCATTCTTCAAAGAAGATCACCACCTTGTCGGTATTCTGCATGTCGGAGGTTAATACCGCCGCCATAAAGGGCGCCGGGTAGTGCGTTTTTAACCACAGTGTTTGGTACGACACCACGGCATAGGCAGCCGAGTGCGATTTGTTAAAACCGTAACCGGCGAATTTTTCCACCAGGTCGAAGATTTTCATCGCCAGATCCGGGTCAACCCCGGTATCAATAGCACCGGTGCGGAAAATATCCCGCTGCTTGGCCATTTCTTCCGGCTTTTTCTTCCCCATGGCGCGCCGCAGCATATCCGCGCCACCCAGGGTGTAGCCGGCCAGTACCTGGGCGATTTGCATCACCTGTTCCTGATAGACGATGACGCCATAGGTCGGTTCGAGGACTTCCTTCAGGCTTGGGTGTTCGAAGTCCGGGTGTGGATAGGCGACCTTGGCACGACCGTGTTTACGGTTGATAAAGTCGTCCACCATGCCGGACTCCAGCGGGCCGGGACGGAACAGTGCCACCAGGGCGATCATGTCTTCGATATTGTCGGGTTGCAGCCGCCGGATCAGGTCTTTCATACCACGGGATTCGAGCTGGAACACCGCCGTGGTCTGGGCCTTTTTGAGCAAGGTATACGAGGCCTGATCATCCAGTGGAATGTGCTCAATTTCTACCGGCGGCAGATTTTCCTTGGCGCGCTTGCTGTTAATGGTTTTTAACGCCCAATCGATAATGGTCAGGGTGCGCAAACCGAGAAAGTCGAACTTCACCAGACCGGCTTCTTCAACGTCATTCTTGTCGAACTGGGTCACCAGACCAGAACCATCCGGTTCACTGGCAGTGGCGGAAAAGTCGGTCAGTTTGGTGGGGGCAATCACCACACCACCAGCGTGCTTGCCGGTCTGGCGGGCGATACCTTCGAGTTTGAGAGCCATTTCCCAGATTTCCTGGGCTTCTTCGTCTTCGTCCAGAAATTCTTTCAGTGGTGCTTCCGCCGCCAGTGCCTTTTCCAGCGTCATGCCGGGGTCACCCGGGATCAGCTTGGAGAGTCGATCAGCCAGACCAAACGGCTTGCCCTGGGCACGGGCAACGTCACGGACGACCGCCCTGGCAGCCATGGTGCCGAAGGTAACGATCTGGGAGACCGCCTGACGGCCATAGGTATCGGCCACGTAGGCGATGACTTTCTCGCGGTCTTCCATACAGAAGTCGATATCGAAGTCAGGCATCGATACTCGTTCCGGGTTGAGGAAGCGTTCGAATAGCAGGTCGTATTCGAGCGGATCAAGATCGGTAATTTTCTGCGCATAGGCCACCAGCGAGCCAGCCCCGGAGCCTCGCCCCGGCCCCACTGGAATCTCGTGATTCTTGGCCCACTGGATAAAGTCCATCACGATCAGGAAGTAACCGGGAAAACCCATCTGAATAATAATATCCAGCTCGAACTTGAGGCGGTCTTCATACGGCTGGCACTTTTCGCGGTACTCATCGGACTCTTTTGCAATACCGGCCAGAATCACTTCCAGCCGCTCTTCCAGGCCCACTTGGGAGATTTTGCGGAAAAAATCCGCTTCGCTCATGCCTTCTGGTATCGGGTAGTCGGGCAGGAAGTATTTGCCCAGTAATACTTCTACCGAGCAGCGTTTGGCAATTTCGATGGTGTTCTGAATCGCCGTTGGCGCGTCCGGGAACAGTTCGATCATTTCTTCGGCACTGCGGAAATACTGCTGTTCGCTGTACTCGCGTGGACGGCGCTTGTCATCCAGCGCATAGCCCTGACCAATCGAGACCCGGGTTTCGTGGGCTTCGTAGTCATCAGCGTAAATAAACCGCACGTCATTGGTGGCCACCACCGGGACACGCAACTTGCCCGCCAAAACCAGGCTGGCTTTCACCAGGGTTTCATCACCAGTACGACCGGTGCGCTGGATTTCGAGATAAAAGCGGTCACCAAAAATCCGCTGGTACTCAGCGACCAGAGCCTCGGCAGCATCCAGCTTGCCTTTTAAGACCCGCAGGCCGACATCCCCTTCGCGGGCACCGGAGAGCAAGATCAGGCCGTTGTTTTTTTCGATCAGCCATTCACGTTTGACCACCGGCTTGTCGTGGTGCTGGTTCAGATAAGCCTGCGAAACCAGTTCGCGCAAGCCGAGATAACCGTCCGGGTTCATACACAGTGCCGTTACCCGAAACGGGGCATAGCTGTCTTCCGGGTTTTCGAGCCACAAATCCGCTCCGAGAATCGGCTTGACGCCCTCCCCCAGGCAGCTTTTGTAAAACTTCACCAGCGCATACATATTGCTCTGATCGGTCAGGGCGACGGCGGGCATGTTCGCTGCCACCGTAGCGCCAATCAGCTTTTTCACCCGCACAGTACTGTCGTAGAGGGAATATTCAGAGTGAACGCGCAGGTGAACAAAAGCAGCTGGAGACGACATGACAATGGCCCGTAGTAATACGTGGAGTAATACGTAGTGATGCGTGGTGACGAGGAATAACAAACCCGGAGTTTACAACAGTTGCTGCCCGCAATCAGGTGATGACTCGGATTGTGCGCGTGTGTCAGCTCTTTATTGCCAGCTGCCAACTCTGTCCCGGCCAACTGTCTGGCGGCAGTTGCCATTGACCGATACTGAGTCGATGTAACCCAAGTACCGGATTCCGAAAGCGGCCAAACATACGTTTGATCTGGTGGTAACGGCCTTCCATCAAGGTTACCAACACTTCTCGCTCGGCAATAATCTCCAGTAACGCCGGACGCGTGGTGATATTTTCGAAGGGAAAATACATACCGGCAGCAAACGCCGTGATGTAATCGGCGTTGACCGGATGCGCCAGCGTCACATGATACACCTTGGCAACTTTGTGCTCTGGTGCCATCAAGCGCTGTGACCAGAGACTGTCATTGGTGAGTAACAGCAGGCCACTGGACGCCCGATCCAGACGCCCGACGATGTGCAGCTGCTCCAGCTGCGCCGGTTCTAACGGACACTCAGTACTGTGTCGTAACTGGTCGATCACCGTCGTATGCTCGTTATCACGGGTCGCACTGACCACGCCAACCGGCTTGTTCATGGCCAGATACAACGGCTGTTGTTGTTGCAAGACCACGTGATCCAGCGTCACCAGACTGAAAGGACCAACCGGCTGGTTAATATCAACCGCCGCCTCGCCATCAATGGTGATGCGCCGCTGCGCCAGCAGCAAACGCACATCGCGCCGGGAAAACGCCGTGTGTTGGGCAATAAAACGATCCAGACGATAGCGGCAGCTTGCCATACGCAGTCGAAGCTCCGGTGGCGAAAAAGCCAATCCTGATAACCGCCTGACAAGTCAGGTGTTGCCAGAAAAGTAACAACTCAATGTGACGGCAGGTGCACTTCAATGGTGATGTGCTGTAATTGCGGATAATCGGCCAGATGCTGACGAATACGGCTGGCAGTATCGCTCTCATTGGCCGTTACCGACAACACCAGAGCGTAACGATCAGCAGATACTTTCCAGATATGGATGTCGCGGATTTCAGCCCCGGTGGTCTGTACTGCATCAATAATCTGCTGACGCACGGGTGCATCAATACTGGCATCCAGCAAAATCCGGCTGGTGTCTTTCAACAAACCGAGCGCCCAAACAGAAATAATGGCAGCGCCAACAATACCCATCAGTGCATCCAGCCATAACCAGCCCAGCATCATGGCAGCAATCAGCGCCACAATGGCCAGTATCGATGTCAGGGCATCTGCCAGTACGTGCATATAGGCTGCACGCAAGTTGTGATCATGACCGCCGTGATGGTCGTGATGGTCGTGATGGTCGACATGATCCACTGGCTCATGAGCATGGCCATGACTGTGTCCATGATGATCCTTGAGCAACCAGGCACTGGCCAAATTCACCAGCAAGCCGATCACTGCCACCACAATCGACTCCGTAAAGCCGATTTCATGGGGCATAAACAACCGCTGCACAGATTCCAGTACCATCATCAAGGCCACAACACCGAGTGCAACCGCACTGGCGAAGCCACCTAATACCGAAACCTTGCCAGTACCAAAACTGAAATCAGGATCCATCGCGTGACGACGGGCATAACGATAGGCAAACAGCGTAATGGTAAATGCCGCAACGTGCGTCCCCATGTGCCAACCATCGGCCAGCAGGGCCATGGAGCCATAGGCACTGCCGACAACGATTTCGGCCACCATGGTCAAGAACGTCAACCAAAGTACCCAAAGGGTGCGGGTCTCCCCCTGTTGCCGATCCGCAATAATGGTCGGCTGATAACATGGGCAGGTATTCAATGAAGTCATAACAACAGGGCTACTGGAAAAATGAATGAAAATCGCACGGTGCACCAACCTGAACAAATCGACGCCACCGTTCAATGCAACAGATACAGGGCAACTGACCGCAGAATAACGGCCCAGGATACAAAAGTCTGCATTGATTTTCATTTACCAAACAGAGAAGCAGTGACAGATGACAACACTGTTGGCAGACTCCACGGATCTTCAATGGATACCCCATCATGAGCCGACGCACTCCAGTTCTACCCGCCCTGCACATTGCCGGACATACCATAGAACCAGGCAACACTTACCAGTTAAACCTGCCACTGGGCAGTCTTTATACCAGTACCAATGTGACCATGCCGGTATATGTTCGCCGCAGCAGCAAACCCGGCCCCACACTGTTTATCAGTGCCGCCATTCATGGCGATGAACTCAACGGTGTGGAAATCATCAACCGCCTGATTCACGGCTCCAGATTACGTAATCTGCGCGGCACCTTGATCGCTGTGCCCATTGTCAATGCCTTTGGTGTTATCAACCAGAGTCGCTATCTGCCCGATCGCCGCGATCTTAACCGCTCTTTCCCCGGTTCCAGCCGTGGCACTCTCGCAGGCCGAATGGCGTACATGTTCCTCAACGAAGTAGTGGCCAAATGCGACTACGGTATTGACCTGCATACCGGCGCGATTCATCGCTCCAACTTGCCCCAGATCCGCGCCAATCTCGACGACGAGATAACCCGTGATATGGCTTTGGCATTCGGCGTCCCAGTCTTGTTGAATGCCAATCTGCGCGACGGCTCCTTACGGGAATCTGCCGACGAGATGGGCGTCAAGATCCTGCTTTACGAAGCTGGAGAAGCCCTGCGCTACGACGAATTGTGTATTCGTGCTGGCGAACGTGGCATTTTACGTGTGATGCGTCACCTCGGTATGTTGCCCCCCAGCCGCCAGAAGAAATTTCCGATCGAACCACTGATCGCCCGTGACAGCGGCTGGATGCGCGCTACTGACAGTGGCTTTGTACGCAACCTGAAGCATCTTGGTGACAAGGTGGAAAAAGACGACGTCATGGCGATTATCTGTGATCCGTTTGGCACTCAGCTTGATAAGGTAGTCGCCCGCAAGGACGGCATTATCATTGGCTGCCAGAATATCCCTCTGGTTCACGAAGGTGATGCCATGTTCAACGTCGCCTACTTTTCCGAACCGGACGACGTAGTCGAAAGTATCGAAAACATGCACGACAGTCTGCTGCCGGACGATACTATCCTGCAAAACTGACGCGCTTCAATCTGTAAACCAACCCATATGCAGCAACGCTGTCAGACCACAATTCAGCCAGAGGCCCAGACCAGAATTACCATGTTTAAAATTATTCTCGTTATCCTTGCCGTCGTAGGCTACGCCTATCTCAATCACATACTGATGACCTTTATTGAAGTTCAGGGACAAAAAAGAAAAGTCAGCCTGAGCCGGGTGTTCTATTTACAGAAAGCACTGCAAATCGCCCTGTTCAGCTGTTTGTTACTCCTGATCGGCCTGGTGGTCGGGTTTGGCTATAGCGAATTTACCTTTGTCCTGTCATCAGCTGCCGCCTTGCTCGGCGTTGCCCTGTTTGCCCAGTGGTCTGTGCTTAGCAACGTCACCGCCAGTGTGATTATTTTTTTCTTCTTTCCCTATCGACCAGGAGACCGTATACGCATTCTGGAAGCGGATTGCCCCGAAGCCGTGATAGAAGAAATCACCCTGTTTCATCTGCTTTTACGCACGGATGAGGGCTATGAATTAAGTATTCCCAATACTCTGGTGTTCCAAAAAGCCGTCGTCATGTCGCAGCGCGGAGATCTCTGGCTGTCGATTCATCCTGCAGAACCCAAACGACATAGCGCGGTACTCCGGGATGATGTTGCCGACGACGCGATCACTCTGAACCAGCATGCAAATACGGCAGGAGAGGCGACCCGCTGACCTGATCAAAAGGACGCCGATCGATAAACAGCGCAGCGGAAAGGATCTCCGCTGGCGTTTGTACGAGACAGGAACAAGACAGGCTTGCCTGAATAACAGGCACAAAAAAACGGGCATCGGCCCGTTTTTTTATGTACTACCAAATCACCAGAGGCGAATTAGATAGCAACGATGTTTTCAGCTTGTGGACCTTTCTGGCCAGGCTTAACAGTGAATTCAACACGCTGGCCTTCAGCCAGAGTCTTGAAGCCAGTGCTAGCAATAGCGCTGAAGTGAGCAAAAACGTCTGGGCCATTTTCTTGTTCAATAAAACCGAAACCTTTTGCTTCGTTGAACCACTTAACTACGCCAGTTGTCTTGGACATTTTGATATTCCTGAATAAATAGAAGATAAGGCGCTGTGATTAATTCACAGGCCAACGCTGGAACTCAATTGGTGCTTATCTACTACAAACGAGGGAATAAGAACTACTACTTCGAAGGGTACTAATAAATAAGGGCAATGCTTTCAAGCTGGAAACAAGTATACCTCAGGTGAGGCGCATGGCAACCTTTATTTAAGCTATTTCTGCACTGGCTACCCGTCGCTAAAGCAGACCAGAAAGCAGACCAGGAATTGTCCCAGCAAACAAGAGAAACCCGACGGGACAATCGCCAGGCTGCAGATCCTTCCGACAGTCTATATAAAGTAGTGATAAGTAGCGTTGGATCACGATGTCAGCTAACAGTCACCCTCACAATGACAAAATACTCAGAATATCCAAACCAACAAACAACAAAGCGGGCAAACCACTCCGATATCCATTGAAGCGCTGCAATTTTACCCTCTTTGTAACAATATTCGATCAACCTAGGGAACCAATGAATAACTTGATGCATACTGCGGTTTCAGTACAAGATCAGCTCCAAACCTCAGAATGAGGCTCTCTCTGGTCACAGCACAACGAGAGCCTTGATCTGGAGTAACACCAATGAGCTGACATAGTGAGCTGAAACTGACCGGAAGCCCCGCTGGGCGAAAGAGTTTATACCCAGAGGATCTATCGAGATTTTACCGAAGGTGCGGCTGAGCGCAGCTGGAACTGCACCAGGCAGCAGAACGTAGTTTGACAATTCCTTACGTCCGTCTGTCAACTCAAACATCTTACGCAATGGAGCACAACTAGATGAACAAAAAAAACTACCTTCTTTCCGCGCTGACACTGGCCGTCATGGCCGGTTGTGCCAGCCAGCCATCCAGCGACACTGCGTCCACCGCTGCGCTGGAAGATTTTCCTGAATACCAGCGTCTGAAAGACTCCCGCGACGAGCTGGAGCAGGAAAATGCGAAGCTCAAGGCCGAAGTAAAAGAAAGCAAAACGACTGTTTCTGGAAAGGTAGCAACAGCCCAATCGCTTGAATCAACATCTACCACTCCAACCGCTGATTCCGTTATGCCTCCGAATGCTACCCCGGGACACTGTTATGCCCGCCTGGTAATTCCGGAAGAATACGAAACCCAGATGAAGCAGGTAATGGTTTCTCCTGAGCTGTCCAAGCTGGAAGTAGAACCGGCCAAGTACGCGATGGCGGAAGAGCAGGTGCTGGTTAACGAAGAATGGGAAGAACTGGTTGTTGTCCCTGCTACCTATAAAACTGTCACCGAACAGGTCATGGTAAAAGAAGCGTCTACCAAGCTGGTTAAACTGCCAGCAGAATATAAAACCGTAGAAGAAAAGATCGTTATTCGTCCAGCCTATTCCACCTGGAAAAAAGGTAACGGACCGATTGAAAAAATTGACTCTGCCACTGGCGAAATCATGTGTCTGGTCGAAGTGCCAGAAGAATCCAAGATCATCACCAAGACCATCCTGGTGAAACCAGAACGTACAGAAGAAGTGGTTATTCCTGCGGAATACAAAGCTGTCTCCAAGCAGGTTGTTGACGTTGCCGCGCACACCACCACAATCGTACACCCGGCTATCTATGAAACAGTAGAAGTTGAAAAGCTGGTAGAAGAGCCGAAGGAAATCGCCGAAACAATTCCTGCGGTTTACGAAGATATTCCTCAAACCGTCAAGGTGACAGATGCCAAGATGGAATGGCGTGAGATTCTTTGTGAAACCAATACCACAAAAGATGTTGTCTCAGAACTGCAGCAAGCTCTGGAAGATAAAAGCTATAGCCCAGGTCCGATTGATGGCGTCTACGGCTGGCAGACCATGAATGCGGTTACCCGCTTCCAAAAAGACAACGATCTGCCTTCCGGCCAGCTCACTATCCAGACGCTGCGTCTGTTGGGCGTTGCCAGCTGGGAATAAGCTTTTTGTTAGTGTAAAAAAATAAAAGAGCTGGCCCGATGGCCAGCTCTTTGTTGTCCGCATCCCTACCTTGCTACGCCCTGCTCCTACCCCATTACATGTTTGGGTAGTTCGGCCCGCCACTGCCTTCCGGTGTTACCCAATTGATGTTCTGCGCTGGATCCTTGATGTCGCACGTCTTGCAGTGCAAGCAATTTTGGCCATTGATCTGCAGCTTGTTAGCACCCTCACTCTCGATCACTTCATACACCCCTGCCGGGCAATAGCGTTGTGCCGGTTCAGCATACTTCGGCCAATTCGATGCCATAGGAATACTGGCGTCTTTCAAGGTCAGATGACAGGGCTGATCTTCCTCATGAAACGTATTCGACAGAAACACCGAGGTCAGTTTATCAAAGCTGAGCACGCCATCCGGTTTTGGGTATTCTATTTTGACGCACTCGGTCACCGGTTTCATCTGGGCGAAATCAAGATGATTGTCATGCAAGGTGAACGGCAATTTGCCATTAAAAATATTCTGGTCAACGAAGTTAAACGCCCCTCCGATCAGAGTACCGAACTTGTGTAATGCCGGGCCAAAGTTGCGGGTCGCGTACAACTCTTCGTATACCCAGGAGGCTTCAAAGCGCAGGGCATAACCACAGAGATCCTTGCCACCTTCGTCACCAGCGGCAATGGCTGCAAACACTTCTTCAGCCGCCAGCATGCCGGTTTTCATCGCCGTATGGGTGCCCTTGATTTTGGCAGCATTCAGGGTGCCGGCGTTGCAACCACTCAGCAAACCGCCAGGAAAGTGCATTTTTGGCAAGGCATTCAAACCGCCTTTGGCAATGGCGCGGGCACCGTAAGACACCCGCTTGCCACCTTCAAGATACTGTGCCAGTACCGGATGGTGTTTGAGCGTCTGGAATTCATCATAAGGGTTCAACCAGGGGTTGCTGTAGTTGAGATCCACAATCAGACCAACCACCACTTGTTGGTTTTCAGCGTGATAGAGGAAAAAACCGCCCCCGGTAGCGTCTTTGCCAGCACCGGTTAATGGCCAGCCGGCACCGTGCAACACCAGTCCGGGTTGATGCTTGTCGGCCGGAACATCCCACAATTCTTTCAGGCCGATACCGTAGTGCTGGGCATCGGCGTCCTTATCCAGTTCAAACCGCTGATACAGCTGTTTACCCAGACTGCCACGGCAGCCTTCGGCAAAAATGGTGTATTTGCCCAGCAGGTTCATACCCGGCGTGTACATTCCCTCTTTCGGCTGCCCATCTGCAGCGACACCCATATCACCGGTAGTCACACCGGCCACAGCGCCATCGTCGTTAAACACCACCTCGGCGGCAGCAAAGCCCGGATAAATCTCCACACCCAGGGCTTCGGCTTGCTGGCCGAGCCAGCGACACAGATTACCCAGACTGACCACGTAGTTGGTCTTGTCGCCCAGATGAGCGTTGTGCATGGTTTTTGGAATCAACAGCCCCGGTAACTGCACGGCCTTCTGTTGATCCTGCAGCAAGTACAATTCATCTTTGATCACCGGTGTCGTCAGCGGTGCTCCGAGTGCTTGCCAGTCGGGCAGCAACTCATCCAGCGCACGGGTCTCGATGACAGCTCCGGAAAGAATGTGAGCACCCACTTCGGAGCCTTTTTCTACCACACAAATGGTTAACTCCTGGCCCTGTTCCTGAGCCAGTTGCGCCAGTCGTATCGACGCACTGAGGCCAGAAGGACCAGCACCGACGATAACAACATCGTAGGCCATGGATTCACGTTGGGTCATAGATACCTCTCACTGTTCGCTGCAGCAGCGCTCGGATGTTTGTTGTTATCGTTATAAGACAAACACCGTATTACCAATAAAAAAACCCCTGCCCAACCAGGGTTGACCAGGGGAAACAAGCCGGTAGCCGGAGTATTGCTACCAGCGGATTTTCAGGACAGGGTGAGCCTGAAAATCAATACTCGTCTGGCACCAGACGATCAATCAGTGGTTGAACAATACTTTCAAGGCCGACTAGAACTGCTCGTTAGTCAACCCCATGATGCTCTCGCTACCAGCCAACAAGGCCGTTGCATGGGCCTGATGACGAGGCATCATGTGCTCACAGAAGAAGCGTGCAGTTACCAATTTGGTCTGCAGAAACTCAGGATCGCCCTGACCAGCATCCAGCAAGGCTTTGGCTTTTTCGGCACTTTGAACCATCAGCCAACCACCTGTGACATACCCCATTTGCATCATGAAGTTGACGGCAGCGCTACCCAGTAAATGAGCATCCGAACGGGCATTCGCCAGAATAAAATCGCGACTCTGCCTCGCCGTCACCAGCGCTGTATCAAACTGCGCCAGTGCCGCCTCAGGTAAAACCGTTGCGCTACGGGCAGAAGCTGCCGTGGCATCCATTTCTGCCAGCAAACCATCCAGTACTGCGCCACCATTCGACAAGGTTTTACGGCCGATCAGGTCAAGCGCCTGAATGGCGGTTGTGCCTTCGTAAATTGGCAGAATCCGGGCATCGCGGTAGTGCTGGGCGGCACCGGTTTCTTCGATAAACCCCATCCCGCCGTGGATCTGTACCGCCAATGACGTCAGCTCGACTGACAATTCAGTGCACCAGCCTTTAACGATCGGGGTATACAGTTCGGCACGGGCCATATGTGCAGCGGCATCGTCGCCACCGACCAGACGGGCACGATCCAGCTCGGCCGAAGCCATAAACGCCAGTGCACGCATCGCCTCGGTGGTGCTCTTGATGGTCATCAGCATGCGACGCACGTCCGGGTGTTCAATAATGGCGATACGGCTGCCATCACGCAGAGTGCCCTGAATACGATCTTTGGCATACTGACGCGCCAGTTGATAAGCGCGCTCGGATACCGACAAGCCCTGTACGCCGACACCCTGACGGGCATCGTTCATCATGGTGAACATATATTTCAGGCCCTGGTGCGGTTCACCAACCAGATAACCCAGAGAACTTTCAAATTCCATCACACAAGTCGGGCTGCCGTGGATACCCAGTTTGTGCTCCAGCGACAGCGCACTGGCGGTATTCCGTTCGGTGGTGGTTTCTCCGTTGTCGTCGAGCAGGAATTTGGGCACGATAAACAGCGAGATACCTTTGACACCGGCAGGCGCATCCGGCAAACGCGCCAGCACCAGGTGAATGATATTCTCGGTCATCTGGTGATCACCCCAGGTGATAAAGATCTTGGTGCCACTGATGCGATAGGCGTCGCCATCCGGTACGGCTTTGGATTTTACCGCCGCCAGATCTGAACCGGCGTCCGGTTCGGTCAGGTTCATGGTGCCGGTCCACTCGCCAGAGATCAGTTTCGGCAAGTAGGTGTTTTTCAGCTCATCACTGCCATGGTGCGCCAGTGCTTCAATTGCACCCTGACTCAGCAATGGGCACAGTGCAAAGGCCATGTTGGCCGAATGCCAGATTTCATTCACCGCAGTACTCAGTACCTTGGGCAGTCCCTGACCACCAAACTCTTCCGGCGCATTCAGTGACAACCAGCCTCCTTCCGTCATTTGCTGGTAGGCTTCCTTGAAGCCCGGTGTTTGCTGCACACCCTGCGCGTTGATGGTGGCCCCTTTTTCATCACCGTCCTGGTTCAGAGGTGCCAACACGCCACTACCCAGCTTGCCAGCCTCTTCGACCACCGTATTGGCCAACTCCATGTTAATGCCTTCCAGGCCAGCGGCTTCACACAGGGCATCAAACCCAACCAACTGCTCCAGTACAAATTCCGCGTCGCGATAAGGGTGCTGATAATCACTCATAAATCGATTTCCTTGTTAGCCCTGCCGCTCTCTGATTCAGCCGAGCGGCAGTGGTCTTGATAAATAAAGAGTAAAGTTGCTCAGTAAAAGGTCTTGCCGCTTTCAGCCATGGCTCTCATGTCATCGGTCAGACAATACAGTGGGCCACATTCCGCATGGGCATCGGCCTGGGCGGCAAACAGGTTAGCGCCCAGATTGTCGATATAACGCAACGCGCCGCCCCGGAAACGCGGGAAGCCCAGACCCAGAATCAGGCCCATATCGGCTTCAGTGGCAGAGGCCACGATGTGTTCTTCCAGGCAGCGTGCGGTTTCCAGACACATGGGAATCATCATCCGCTCAACGATCTCGGCGTCGGTGATTTCAGTATTGCGGCTCACCCGTTGTTCCAGAATGGCGGCCACTTTTTCAGAGCGACGTTTGTAGCGCTTGCCGTGTTCATCAGTGCCGTATTCGTAAAAGCCGACGCCGTTTTTCTGACCCAGAGCACCTTGTTCCAGCAGACTTTCGATGATTGGGCGATCGTCATGACCCATACGTTCAGGGAAGCCATCCTCCAGCACCTTGTCGGCGTGAACCATGGTATCGAGGCCAATCACATCGGCCAGATACGCCGGCCCCATGGGCCAGCCGAACTGTTCCATCACCTGGTCAATGCGCTCAAAATCCACCCCGTCCATCACCAGACGGTTAAAGCCGTTGAAGTACGGGAACAGCACACGGTTAACCAGAAAGCCCGGGCAGTCATTCACCACAATCGGGGTTTTACCCATCGCCGCCGCAAAGGCCACCGTGGTTGCCACAGTTTCGTCGCTGGTCTGGCTGCCACGAATAACCTCCACCAGCTGCATCGCATGTACCGGATTAAAGAAGTGCATGCCGCAGAATTTGTCCGGGCGCTGCAAATGCTCAGCCAGTAAATCGATAGAAATAGTCGAGGTGTTGGTTGCCACAATGGCACTGTCGGGCACCTTGTGTTCGACCTCGGCCAGCACTGAACGCTTGACATCAAACCGCTCAACCACCGCCTCGACCACGTAATCAACTTCGGTAAAGCCTTCATACGTCAAAGTCGGGTGAATACCGGAGAGGACTTTTTCTTTGCCGGCTTCGGTCATGCGTCCTTTGCTGATACTGCGATCCAGAATACTGCCAGCATGGCTCATGCCCAGATCCAGTGCTTCCTGGTTAATGTCTTTCATCAGCATCGGAGTGCCGTTCAGCGCCGCCTGATAACCGATACCGCCGCCCATGATACCGGCACCAAGAACAGCGGCCTTGGCAACCGGATGTGCCTGTTTGGCCCAGCGCTTGGTTTCGCGCTTGAGGTATTGGTCATTCAGGAACAGGCCAACGAGGTTTTTTGCTTCAACACCACTGGCCAGCTCACCAAAGGTTTTGGCTTCCATTGCCAGCGCCTTGTGAAAATCTTCGGTCATGGCGCTGGTGACGGTGGCCAGAATCGCCGGAGCCGCCGGATAACGGACGTCCAGGCCCTTGCCCAACGTTTGCTTCAGGCTTTCCATCGCCGCCGCAGTGGCCGCGTTATTGTCGAGTGCGGCCTGCTTGCGGAGACGGTTAGCAAGGTAGTCACGCTCACCTGCCATGGCTTCTTTTAATAACGTGCGTGCCGTGTCGAGCAGCTGATCGGCTTCAACCGCCGCATCCAGCGCCCCTTGCGTCAATGCCTGGGCGGCCTTCACCGGTTTGCCTGACAACATCCAGCCCAATGCCGCTTCGGCACCAACCAGGCGGCTCAAACGCACGGTGCCGCCCCAGCCAGGGCAAATACCTAATGTGACCTCTGGGAATCCGAGTTTGGCAGCCTTGTCGGCGACACGAAAATCAGCCGCCAGCGACAACTCCAGACCACCTCCCAGCGCCATACCATTCACAGCGGCAACGGTGGGGTAAGGCAATTTTTCAATGGTGTTGAACAAGCCATGCACCTTGCCAGCCCAACGGGAAATATCGGCGGCCTGCATTCCGAACAGTTCGGTAAACTCGGTAATATCCGCACCCAGCACAAAAGCTGGTTTGGCGCTGTAAATCAACAACCCACGCACATCAGCGCGAGTGCCCAGCGCCGCCAGAGCCTGTCCCAGCTCATCCTGCAGATGAGCATTCAATACATTAACGGAAGCCCCATTGGCATCCAGAATCAACTCGGCGATTCCCGAGTCGGCCATTTTCAGCGTAACCGATTGTCCAGCGTACATAGTGAGCTCCTTTACTGTGAAGGCTGCAGGGAAAAGATTAACAGCGACGTTAACCCCGAAAGCCGAATCGTTGTGAAGTGTGACGTCGATATTGTCAGAGAATATTGAGACAACACCGCTTTTGAACAAATTTCACCTGATCGTCATACATCAAGATGACATTCTTGCCCCTGCCCGACGGCGCAGCGACAAGATATCGCGTTCAAAGATAATCGCTTCGGTCAGTCGCGGGCAAACAATGCCGCAATCCCCTGACCGCCACCAATACACAAACTCACCATGGCATACTTGCCGCCGATACGTTCCAATTCGTACAGGGCTTTAACAGTAATAATGGCTCCCGTGGCACCAATCGGATGCCCCAGTGCGATACCACTGCCATTCGGGTTCAAACGCTCCTGTGGCAGCTTCAATTCACGTGCTACCGCCAGCGCTTGCGCCGCAAAGGCTTCGTTCACCTCATACACATCAATATCGTTGGCGTTCAGACCCTGACGTTCCAGAATCTGCCGGATGACTGGCACCGGGCCAATCCCCATAATCTTTGGATCCACACCATGGACGGCATAGTCCACCAAACGCCCCAGTACCGGCAGGCCACGTTTTTCGGCGGCTTCACGCTCCATCAATACCAGTGCGGCAGCGCCATCGTTCAGACCCGAGGCATTACCAGCGGTGACCGTGCCGTCTTTCTTGAACGCCGGGCGCAGCTTTTCCATATCCGCCACGCTGCAATCCATACGCACGTGTTCGTCCTGTTTAAACTCTACCGTGCCTTTACGCGACTTGAGCTCGATTGGCAGAATCTGGCTTTCGAAATAACCGTTTTCAATCGCATTCTGGGCACGCTGATGACCCTGGGCGGCATAAGCATCCTGATCAGCACGGGAAACCGAGTATTTTTCTGCGACGTTTTCTGCCGTTATACCCATATGAATATAATTAAATGGACACGTCAGTGCCGACACCATCGGATCAATCATGGCACCGTCACCCATACGTTGACCAAAGCGGGCCGTTGGCAAATGATAGGGAGCACGGCTCATCGATTCCGCACCACCGGCAATCACGGTTTCTGCCAGCCCCAATTGCACCTGCTGCGCTGCCGTAATCACCGCCTGCAAGCCGCTGCCACACAAGCGGTTCAGCGTCAGTGCCGGAGCGGATTCACGCACACCACCATTCACTGCGGCAACTCGCGCCACGTACATATCACGCGGTTCGGAATGAATCACGTTACCAAACACCACCTGATCAACCTCATCGCCACTGATACCGGCGCGCTTGATGGCTTCTGCCACCATCGCGGCCGCCATATCACAGACTGCGGTATCTTTAAGACTGCCACCATACGTACCGATTGCAGCGCGAACGCCACTGACAACTACGACTTCTTTCATTGTTATTCTCCCGAGTTTCACGATGAACGCGCCAACCGCATAACGGTGGCTGATGATGACGCTATTAACCCTCATATTGGCCAATGTCGCCCATTGCCGCGCCAGCCGAATTCTTAACATTATCGGACATCAGGGTTATGCTCTGTGCCGAATAACTACTATGGCCCTCTTTCTGTGACGCCACCATGACGTTTGAACGCAGCTCGATTTCCATGCACTACGCCCGCACCATTGCCGCCGCCGCGCGCCGCCATGGTCTGGACGACCAAAAGTTGTTGGCCGACGCTGGACTCGACCCGACTCTGGTGCTGGCAACACGAGGGCCACGCATGACATCGGAACAATTCGCTGCCCTGTTGCTGGGTTATTGGCGTTGCGCCAATGATGAATTTCTCGGCCAGACACGCACTCCTGGAAAACACGGCACCTTTGCCTTGATGGCCAAACAGGCCGTCAATGCCCGTAACCTGCGTGGCGTATACCGCCATATCAGCCGGTTTTACGACCTGTTTACCGAAGAATTCCAGCTCACACTAGGAGAAGAAGGCAACGAAGCCTGGTTTGAAATGACCCTGACACACCCGCAGCTGGATACCGACCACCTGTTTACCGAGTTTTTTCTGCTGTTGTGGCACCGCTTTCCGGGCTGGTTGATCGGCCGGTTTATTCCGTTAATCCGAGTGCAGGTCAGCTACCCACGACCAGCCCACGGCCGCGAATACCGGCTGATATTTCCAGCAGAGGTCACTTTCGACCAACCCCGCATTGCCCTGGTCTTCGACCGCCAATTACTCAACGAACCGCTGGTACAAACCGAAGATACCCTGCGTAACCACCTCGAAAACGCTCCACTGGTATGGGTAACACGCCCCAATTTCTTCCCCCATTACACCCGCAAGGTTACCAACTATCTGACCCATTGCCTGCACACACAACACACCCTGAGTCAGGCCAGCATGGAAACCGCTGCGACAGAATTACACGTCACCAGCCGCACACTGCGACGCAAACTCACTCAGGAAAAAACGTCCTTCCAGGCCCTCAAGGACAAGGTCAGACAAGACCTCGCTATCCAGCTGCTGAACCAGCCAGAACTCACCATCAGCCAGATATCCCAGCGACTGGGATTCTCCGACCCGGCAGCCTTTACACGGGCGTTCAAAAGCTGGCTGGGCATACCACCGAAGGAATATAGAAAAAGCGGATAACGCAGGAACGCGGTCGTTTTCAGATGCGTTCCCAGGGAGCGCTCTCAATGATTAAACCGAGCCTGCTGAGAGCCAGTTGGGTCAGGGTCGATATCACGCCATGCAGTGTTGTCGGACGTGAAAAGGGCCCACCATTCTCTGCGTTCAACGCCTTGCCTGATGGATTTTTTCTCCATAACAAGACGCGTTAACTAATTGAGAACGCCCCCTAGCCTATCAGGAAGGGAATATTCATATAAATCTCACGGGTGTAATCAATCACCATACCCACCGCCCAGGGACCCAGGCCAATAATCGCCAACAGCGTCACCACCAGCCGTGGCAAAAAACTGAGCGTCTGTTCGTTAATCTGGGTAGCCGCCTGAAAGGTACTGACCATCAGGCCAATAATAAGACTGGGCACAATAATCGCGACGACGACAATCAGTACGATGTACATGGCGCTGGTAAAAATATCGCCGATATCATTGGGGGTCATGGTTGATCTCCGTGTTCTGGCGCATGGCCATATGTCTAAACCGTGCCAAACGAATTGGCCAGCGTCCCCATAATCAGCGCCCAGCCATCAATCAGCACAAACAACATGATTTTAAAAGGCAGCGAAATAATCACCGGCGACAGCATCATCATCCCCATTGCCATCAAAATACTGGCAACCACCAGATCAATAATCAAAAAGGGAATAAAAATCAGAAAACCGATCTGGAACGCAGTTTTCAACTCGCTGGTAATAAACGCCGGAATCAATATATGAATCGGGGTATCCGCCGGGCTGGCAATATCAGCCCGACCGCTGATACGTATAAACAGATCCAGATCATTTTCGCGGGTTTGCCCCAACATAAATTCATGGATCGGTATCACCGCCCGTTCAAGCGCCTGTACCGAGGTAATTTCTTCACTCAGATAAGGCTGCAGCGCCTGCACGTTGATGACCTGCAAGACCGGCATCATCACAAACAGGGTCAGGAACAGCGATAGCCCTAACATGACCTGATTGGATGGCGTTTGCTGCAAGCCAATGGCCTGCCGCAAAATCGCCATGACGACCACAATACGGGTGAACGAGGTCATCATAATCAGCAGTGACGGCAGCACCGACAACAGCGTCATGATGGCCAGAATCTGAATCGTTACCGTGTACTCGCCGCCACTCTCGTTGGCCTGATACACCAGTGCCGGAATGCCCATACCACTCAGTGCCTGTAACCCGCCGCTCTCCCCGTCCGCTGCCAGTACCTGACTGGCGCCGAGTAACAATATCAATCCGGCGACCAGCGGCTTCAACGTCAGCCACCTGATATATCCGTTCGTCATACTCTGGCCGCCTTTTTTAATAACTCGGCAAATCCCATCGGGGCAGCGGCAGGCACGGCTGCCGGTGTCGGCTCCAACGGTGTATCCAGCTCGGTCAGCAGGCTTATTTGCCGCGCGGTAATACCCAGCACCAGTTGTTTGTCACCGACCTGAACCACCGCAATTTTTTCCTTGATACCCACCGACTGGGTCGCCAGTGTACGAATCATCGGCCCACGCCCTGCATGGGCTGGCCCACCCCAATTGCCCCGCAGTCTCACTTGCTGCGCCAGCCAGGCCAATAACACAATCAATCCCAACACCAGCACCAGAAACAAGGCCACCTTGCCTGCCGATGCCATGGGGCTGCTACCGGTGTCCAGTGTCTGGGGCCGAGTGATTTCTAACCGATTATCGGTGTTTGGATTCAACGCAATACTGGCGTTGCCGTCGCTGTTATTGACGCTGTTGTTAATACTGTTGTTAATACTGTTGTTAATACTGTTGTCGACGCTGTTACCAGTGCTACTGGCTGCATCCATGGCCAGTACCGGCAGCGGCAGCATGACTCCCGCTGCCAGCAACAGCGTCAATGCACACAAGTGCTTCAGTACACCACCGGAGTATTTTTTACCGTTGGCCCACATTGGCCGTCTAGCGCAAGCGTTGGATACGTTCACTCTGGCTCACCACATCCGTCAGGCGGATACCAAATTTATCGTTCACCATCACCACCTCGCCATGGGCGATCAGGGTGCCATTAACCAGCACGTCCAGCGGCTCACCGGCGAGACGATCAAGCTCCACCACCGAACCCTGATTCAGTTGCAGCAGGTTACGAATAGGAATCTGGGTACTGCCTACTTCCATGGAAATACGTACCGGAATATCCAGAATTACATCCAGCTCCGGGCCATCCGGGTTGGCGACTACCCGCTTGCTTTCGTCCTTCAGCTCTTCCAGCTCCACCGCCTGGACTTCGTCCTCCGGCACATCGCCAGATTCTTCCATCGCCGCCGCCCATTCATCGGCCAGCGCCTGATCATCCTGTCCGGCGGCATCGATTCCGGCAGCCACCTGATCAGCCAGTGCCTGGGGGTCGAGCTCTTCGTTGTCATCACTCATGTTGTACTTCCTGTCGGCTCACAATCACGACCATGGGTCGTTACCATCGATAGTTACCATGGAGCTACCATGGATCGTTCGGCTAGCGCCGTTTGGGTTTGATTTGTTCAGTTATCTTGACCGCCAGGTTCTCTCCGGAGATCCCCATACGACCGCGTAATACCGGTACGCCATTGGCTTGCAAGACAAACTGCTCGGGCATTTCGATCGGAATAATGTCGCCAGCCTTGAAGGCTGCCACTTCGCGCAAACTGATCCGCCGTTCTGCCAGAGTGCCGTGCAATGGCACGGTGGCTTCGAGAATGTCTTCACGTAACGACTGCATCCAGCGCTCATCCACATCGTCGATGTCACTCTGTACACCGGCGTCCAGAATTTCCCGAATGGGTTCAATCATTGAGTAGGGAATCGTCAGGTGTAAATCGCCGCCACCGCCATCCAGCTCGATATGGAAGGTGCTGACCACCACCACTTCGCTGGGGCTGACAATATTGGCCATAGCCGGATTCACCTCGGAGCCAACGTATTCGTAGTCGACTTTTAATACTGGCGACCAGGCTTCCATCATGTCGTTAAACACCTGGCTCAGAACCAGCTGTACAACCCGGATTTCTGTCGGGGTAAATTCGCGCCCTTCAATCTTGGCGTGGCGGCCGTCGCCGCCAAAAAAATTATCCACCAGCTTGAACACCAGTTTGGCATCCAGAATAAACAACGCCGTACCGCGCAGCGGGCGCATCTTCACCAGGTTGAGGCTGGTAGGCACATACAGGGTGTGTACGTACTCACCAAATTTCATGATCTGGACGCCGCCCGATGAGACATCCGCACTGCGCCGCAGAAAGTTGAACATACTGATACGGGTGTAACGGGCGAAACGTTCGTTGATCATCTCCAACGTCGGCATACGGCCACGCACAATGCGGTCGTTGCTGGTCAGATCGTAGTTGCGAACACCATTGCCATCACCGGGGTCGTCCGGCTCAACCGCGCCGTCATCCACGCCGTGAAGCAAGGCATCAATTTCGTCCTGGGACAATAAATCCTGCACGCTGAATACCTACTGCATAACAAAGTTGGTGAAGAGCACAGCCTCGATATCATCCGGCTCGATAAAAGCTTCACGTTTTAATAGCTGGGATACGCGCTCGTGAAGATTCGTTTGCAAGGTTTTACGGCCTTCATCCGTCCGGAGTTGAGCAAATTCCTGCTCACCCAGAACCCGCAATATTTCGTTACGAACCATCGGTTCGTTCAGGGTTAACGCATCAATCGCGGTTTGTTTACGGCTCATCACTTCGATACTGACCTGCAAAAAGCGCTGCCTCGGCCCCACCTGATAACTCACCACAAACTCGGGCTTGAGCATGATGTACTGCGCCGGGATCGGCGGTTCTTCCACCACGTCTTCCTCGACAACCGCTTCGCCTTCAACCACGGCAGCATCCGTTCCGGCCAGCAACAACCAATACGCTGCTGCACCGCCACCACCGAATAACAGCAAAGCCAGCACAATAAAAATAATGAGCTTCAGTTTGCTTTTCGGCTTGGCCTCTGTACCTGCGTCAATCTTCAGATCCTGCTCTGTTGCCATAACTGGCTCCGTTGGGTCGGTGGGTAACTGTGGACAGACACCCATCGTTCGGGTCGCTCCGGGACAGCACCACAAGGTTGCTCTTTATAGGATTCAGCAATTGCTGTGCCAGCCATTTTCGTCAAAAAATCGGCACGGAATCACAGTCAGAGTTTTCAGTTACTGCGCGCAGCAAGCAAAACACTCACTACCAGTGTAGTTGCTGTCAGGTTACCTGCTTGTCAGCGGCCAAAGCAGTATCGCGCTGCCAGAGCGCGCCAGAGACAGAGAGTACAGGCCAGAGAGCATCAACATTAGGGATGGCCAGTGAACACTGGCCGGGAGGAAAAGAGCAGCTGATCATGCCCCGTAACAGGAGCAAGCGATCAAGTCAGGCGTAGGTACTGAGCAAATGCAGTCCATCCGTTTCAAGATTGGCGTGAGGCTCGGCCATATCAGCCGTCAAGTTATCGTCATCATCCAAAAGCTCTGACGCCAGCGTGTTTTCAGCCTCCGCATCATCCCGTCCGGAAAATCCCTGACCTGGGGACTGTTCCGACACGTCAAAGCCAGCCAGCGTCAGGCCCTGTTCGGCCAACGCCTCTCTTAACCGCTGTGCCTGGGATTCCAACACCTCTTTCACCTGAGAATTTTGCACCTGTACAGACACTCGGGCCTGATCATCGGCATCTACCGTCATCTTGATTTCCAGAGCCCCCAGCTCTGGCGGATCGAGGTGTATGCGGGCTTCCTGAATATCTGCCGCGATCATGGTTAACAAGCGTCCGCCCAACGCCCCACCCCAACGCTGGCGATCACTGCCAAACTCCAACGCCTCCGGACTGCTACGTTCACCCTCCAGCAACGTCTGATCGGCGGTCAGGCCAATATCCAATGCTTCTCCAGAGTCTGAATCCGCTGTGCCGCTCATGGCATCCGTCGCCCAGCCAGCCATCGCTCCGGCCAAGGAAGACGGTGCTTGCGAACTGCTCAGAGCAGCGGACAAGGTTGGCTTTTCTGCTGCGGCTGCCAGCGTATCATTGGCAACCTCTGCCCCCATGACATCAGCCAGGTCGATAGTATTACTGGCATCGGCATCCACTGCGGCCATTACAGTGGTATTAACCAGGCCTGGATCAGTCATTCCCTGCGCTTTCCCTGAACTCGTCATGGCAGCGGGAGACAAAGCCGACGCGCTGGCAGAAGATTGACCAGACCAGAAACGAGCCGTTGGCTCCGAGAGCGGAATAGCCGGATTCACGGCTAACATGATCAGGTTCGTTGGGTTCTCCGGGGATACTTCCTGACCGGTTTGATCCTCATTAGCTGCATCCTCTCGCTCTAGGTCCTGTCTCTTATACACATCTGACGCTGCCGACGAAGAGGATAGTGTAGAT
>OJIO01000432.1_pt1 | contig 27685 bp, 47 predicted proteins | sample 1595621 | NCBI WGS metagenome assembly OJIO01 (sample SAMN05416776, study PRJEB24817) | seawater metagenome | isolation source: Sea water | place: Canada:Atlantic | collected 2013-07 | reverse complement strand
ACGTAATACCATTACTAATTTATTTAATACTGCTAACTGAGTGTTTAAAACATCCTGCTCATTGTTATTACCTCTAAATATATCCTCTGTTTTTTCTTTGCTCTCGTCTACAATATCCATAGCCATAACAGTAATGTTAAATACTAACACCTGCTCTTGAGTTGTAATAGAGTTTATTATAATATGACTTAAAGGAAAGATACTTTGCTTTGATAGGTCAATATCAAATATATCCCCAGTTGTAACAGTGTTAACGTTTACATCACTTAATAGCTGTGTCTTAATTGTTTCTGTTAGTTGGTAAAAACCCCTTATGCCTGTATTACTCATTTTAGTTAAATTTATTTTTTATCTGTGCTGCTTCTATTTGGTTTTTTTCTTTTGTATATTCTAAGAATGTTAAACACTCGTGTACATTTAGTTTAGTGATATTTTCAAACTTTGTAATATCTCCGTTAGCGATTGCATAGAGTGAATTGAACCATCCGTATTTTGCTGTGAAATTAGATACTGTGCTAAATCCTTCTCGTTCTTCTTGTCCAAAGAGTTCAGCATAACTGTCGACAAGTCCTTTCCTAAAGTGTAAAAAAAAACAATAGCACCAAGTACTACATCTAAAGGAAAGTCTTTTGCTACTTCGCTATCGTTAGGCTCATAGTCTTCTATAATATACCTACTACCCTTATTAAGCTTTATAGGTCTAAACAATACATTTAAAGCCCTGTGTAAATTATCATTGTCTCCTATAAAAGTATCTAAATCCATATACTCCCCAAAGCTCATATTATCCAACTCTGGAATAAAACCATAGTCTACACCCTTTAAAGTGAACTTACTTATAAGCTGGCTGTCTGTGTCAAACATAGTATTTATAATCTCGCATATCTCTGCTATGTCTGTAGCTTTCATACTTCTCACAACAGCTTCTGGTACACTACAAAATATTTCAATCATCTTTAATTGTATTGAAACTTCTGTACTATCTTTTAGCTCTTGTTCTAACTTAACAAACTCTTGATACTGTCCTAGAGTTATCTCGTTTAGGCTTGTAGGTATTCTTAAATTTACTTCCATATTCTTTTACTTATTAATATATAAACTTTTTTAATTTATTTTAGTAGCTATGATACAATATACCTCCCTCATATGTAGTGCAGTTTTAAGCTACAGTATACTTACCTCTGTTTGGGTTTTGTAATTGATATCCTACAGCGTATCTTATAGCGTCTATTATATGATTCCATTTGTCTACAGGTGTGTTTGACTTTTTTTCTAACCAGCAGTAGTTATTAAGCTCTTTAATTAAGTTAGTAGAATCTGGAGTTACTACTAAGTCATAGTCTTGTAGTAAGCTTATTCCGTATGTTACACTCCCTTGACCTTTTATACTTGCTTTGACGTTACACCCTTTGGCTTTTATCTCGCTTAGTAGTCTTGGTTCTGCACTATCTCCAATTATTAAACCGCCCTTAGAGTGCTTTAAATTAAGCTCAGCTATTTGTGAAGTAGTTAATCTTTGTAAATAGAAACATTCTTTTAGGTATATTGTTTTAGTGCTGGTGTCTATGTTACACTCAACCAATGTTGAGGGGTCTGCAGCAAATCCGTAATCCTGACCCCACACACTTACACTACTTCTTTTAAATTCTCCTATAGTCCAGTTATCAAATATAACCCCTTCTGCTTTGTTTAACCAAGACCCTAACATTTGCTGCTTGTATTTCTCTGGTCTACGCTCTCTCATTTGTGCTATTTGGTCTATATAGCTTTTGGATAAATTCTCTATGTTATCCATATAAGTAGTGTGAATGTAGGTCGTATTGTCTTTGGTTATATTGCTTCCCTCTTGAACCCCTCTATCTTCAAAGAATCTAGTATATATAAAATGCTCTTTTGTTGTTGGGTTTAATATTAATATAACTCGGTTTTGATTGCCTTGCTGTCTTACTGACAAATCTATAGTGTCAAACTTATTTTCGTCCGTTAGTTCCTCAGCTTCATCTACTACCCAAGTAGTAATCCCTTGTAAAGATTTTAGGTTTGCTGTTTGGTCTCCGCTTGATGTTTTTATACCCCTAAAGATTATCTTACTTCCAGTCTTCTTATTTAGTATCTCATCCTTAGTTATGTGAAAGTCGTGTATAGAGCCAAACTGTTCGAGCTTGTCTATAAACTCTGGTATTATAGATATATAAGCTGAGGTTAGCGTGTAACGTGTAAATAGTATTGTATGTCCTGCTTCATAGGTTAGCATTACTAAAAGGGCGTTTACTGAGAAAGACTTCCCAGAACCACGCCCACCACTTACAATATAGTACCTACTGTCTGCACCTACAATAGGCAGGTATTTCTTTTTAACTTCAATCAATGGTTAGTCTACAAATTTAATTAAATCTCTAAAGTTAATGTTTAAGCCCTCTGAAGAGTTGAGGTCTATACTTTCCTTAGGTTTCCCATAACGATAGCTTAAATACAGCTGTAAGGCTCTTATATCCCCTTTGGTCACTAACTCTCCAAGTTTACCTACAGCTTCGTCTTTGTCTATTATAGAATCTAAGCGTTCTATTAGTTTTACTTCGTCTGCTTTAGCTGGTCTTCCAGCTCCTTTTCTTGCTCCTCCGTGTTTCTCACTCATAGTTTTAAATCTTGATATATCTTGTTTATTCAACTTACTAATATATAAACGTTTTGTATTTATTTTAGCTATAGCTTAATAACGGATTGTTTAATCTCTTGTTTAGTATAGCTCCTTTTACTTCTTTTATAGTCTTAGGCTTTACCCTATGCTTTAATGAGGCGTTAAAGGGGTCTAAGCGTGTTTGTTTAAACTCTGCTACTGTTTCTATGTCCCATCCGCTTAAGATGTCTATGACGTCTTGTATTTCTTTTATGGTGTTTTTTGTTTCAGCTTTTTTTATCTCTTTTTTTATTTTGTCTTGTTCTGAATTAAAGAAAGGGCTTGAGAAAGTTAAGTCTAGCTCTTTTATAATCTCATCGTGTTTCTTTTTATCCTCTGTGCTTATTACGTTTATGCTATTAACGTGATGTAGTATATTGCAATGACTTTTTTTAATTGTCTCCCCTACCTCTCTAAAGGTGCTTCCAGATTCATAAGCCAACTTACAAAATACTTTCTTTGCGTACGTGTAGTTTCTTTGTCTTGTATCTAAGGTAATGTCTAAATTGAATTTATTGTTTACCGCTTGTTTTATTATATCTAAGTTCATTATATTTTATTGTCTATTACTTCTATTAAGTGTCTTAGTTCGCTTCGTTCCCATTCCCCTAGCTTAAGCCCATTAATTACAAATTTATAGTAGTCTTTTTTTTCTGTTGGTTTTAGTTCTATATTTATATACATAAGTTTTATTTTAGTTTTGTACTCCTCTTACTTTTTCTTGGTGTTCTAATTCTATTTGCTCTTCGTCTCTTTGTTGTTTATCTATTATAGTTTTTAAAGCGTCTACTTTTATGTATAGCTGTGTTACTATATTTTCTAGTCTTAGTATTCTTTGTATTTGAGTATGTTTCTTTTTATTCATTCTATTTATTTTTTTCTATCCATTGTTCTTGCTGCTCTCTTAAGTATTCTATCTCACGTTTTAAATAGTCTGCAGCTTTCTCTAAGTCTTTAAGCTCGTCGTCTTTCTTACCACTTCTACAAATGTACTTAATAATATTACCTCTGTTGAAGTTTAGCTCATAATCTTTTATAAAGTCTATAACGTCATATCCTTTACCATTCTCGTAATGTAAATAAGTTGCTCTCATTTTATTTTATTTAATTCATTTATATATGCTTGTCCTGCTTCTTTCTCGTCTGTAAAGTATCCCAGATGTTTTATTTTACCATTTACGTATATATTAGCCCTCCACTTGCTTTGATTTTTATGCCAAGAAACACCTACGTATTTTGATGAGCCTCGCTTTGTATCTTTTACAGTGTTTTCTCTGTTTGAAATTAACTGTAAATTATATAACTTATCATTTTCTTTATCGTTGTTTATGTGGTCTACAACTATTTTATGTCCACAAGGTTTATGACTTAAAAAAGCCATTGCAGATAATTGACTTATTTTGCAATTTGTAAATCTGATTCCATTTTCACAAAGATTAACTTTATACCTACCTCTTTTATTTATGCTTTTTTTTAAAACTTTTAACTTGTTAAATTTTAAACTCCTAACATTCCCTAAATTACTAACTTCATAACTTTTAAATGTAGGTATTTCCTTCCATACTTCCACTCCTATTCTACTTAATGTTTTTGCTATCATTTTGTTTTGTTTTATTCTGTTCTTAATTTTAGTAAGTGATAACACTCAGCATATTTCTGACGTGCTTTACCTTTATACTTCTCTTGGAATAGTTCCAGCATCTTTCTTGTATATTGGTATTTAGTATTACAGTCTGCTAAATATTTCTCTGCGTATTTTTTTCCCTTACCCTTAAAGTAGTTTACATTGTCGGCAGTGTCTCCGATTATCATTTGCTCATAGAAGTTATATAAAGCCTCCTCTTCACTTATGTCTAATACCTCTTTATGTTTGTAGTGATAATTATAAATAAGGGCAGGGAACTGCTTATAATCCTTATCTATGCTTACTATCATTACGTTGTTTCTACCTACTTCTTTGGATAGCTCTTTCCAGTACCTAGCTACTATGTCGTCTGTTTCTATACCAAAACCCCAAACGCTGTTATATTCGTCTTTTACAAATTGGTGCATCTCGTCTAATAATGGTGGCAGCTCTTGTTTCTTTCTATTGGCTTTGTATACTGGTGTTATTAGCTTTCTAAAGTTTCCCTTGCTACCGCTAAAGGTTATTACTCTTTCTACGTTATACATATCCTCCAGCTTGTTAACAATGCTCATAAATTGCTCATCAAACTTAGCCTTAGAGTCTTCTATATCTGTGTAGAATCTCTCATCGTCTTTATGCTCTCGTTTCTTATAACAAGACGCAAAGATTAAACTGTCAGCGTCTACTAGTAGTATCATTCTAAATCTAAGTTATAACAAACATTAGAACAGTATGTATCTCCGTTTGTTTGTGTTCCACAGCATCTACATTCTACTGCTGCATCTGGTGCGTCTATGTACTCATCCCATTCATTCATATCTTGTATTGTTTTAATTTGTTTTTTAATTCTTCTATTTGTTTATTAAGGTCTAATATAGTTTGGTTCTTGCTATCTCTTACAGCACTTACTTTTTTTTCAAGTACTTTGTTTTCTATATTAAGCTGGTTAACATATTGACCAATTTCGCTAACGCCTTGTATAAAGTGTTTAAGGTCTTTGTTGTTTGGCTTTGCATTAGACCACTTCAAAACCCTATCGGATATAAAGTTAAACCATAATACATAAGACTGTCTTTGTAGTAGTGTCATTATACTGATAGACCTATTATAAACCCAATAGCAATTAAACATACTGCTAAAGCAATTACTACAACAAAATCTAATCTTTCTTCAGCTTCTGATTCTAACTTCTCTAACTCTTTCTTAGTGTAAACTTCAATACGTTTACCTTTAACGTCAATGTGCAATCCTGTTTTTGTCTTTTTCATTTTATTGGATATTAATTATTATACTATTTATGTAATCTTTTCTTTCTAATAATCTTTTTAATACGTCTTCTGGTACGTTATCTGGAAAGCGTAACGTTCTGTTAATTTGTTTTAACTCAAGATTTAAGTCTGTAAGTTGTGTTTTCATTTTGTTTGTTTTTTGTTATTATATTAATTTTGTAAATCTTAAATTACCCTCAGTAGCTGGCATTAAATCAGTTCCTTTGCAAGCACTAGATAATAAAGTTGTAAATACATCAGCACCCCATTGAATAGGTTCGTGTTTAATTCTTACTCCTATGTGTTCAGCGTCTTCATAAATATCTGTTATAATTCCATTTACTGTTGTTCCTAAATTTACACAACTTACTTTTTTTCCTATTAACTTAGTATTTATTTCTGATGCTTTCATAATATTTTTTGTTTTGTTCCTTACAAATATACAACATAATATTAGTTATAAACAAATTATAAACACTTTTTTTTTATTTATTTTATTCTTTTATCTTAAAATAGCTATCCCATATACCTAACTCAGTGTCTTCTTCATTAATGTTTATTATAGCTGCATCGCTTTCTTTAAGTAAATAACAAGGCTTAGATACCTTACGACTATTCCAAAGGGTTGTACTTGGACAATACATATTTTTAATCTCTAAGTCTTTAAGATTATTAAGCCAAAACATATAATTACCTTTTGGGTCGTTAACAAAATACAGAGCAACCTTACCTGTGTTTATTAATCTATCAAACTTATCTTTTTCTATTATCTTAGTCTCATAGTATTTATTCCTAAATTTCATTTCTATAATACAGTCCTGCTCTTTGGGTGTTTTACCCTCTGCATCCCAGCTTTCACTTCCTTCTCCTGTATGGTTTAACGTCCAGCCATCTAAATTCAATAGGGTTACTACTGACTGTTCAAACTTATGTATGTCTTTAATCTTTGTCATATATCTTATCTATTTCGTTAATCCATTGTATTAAGCGTCTAGGGTTACAGCTACAAGGTTCTGTGTACTTATGTTTATAGTAGACCGAATGAAGTAGGCACAAGAGCTTATATTGTTCTTTTGATAGCTTACCTTTAACATCAGCTTTAAACTGCTTCCATTGTTCTCTGTGTTCTATTTCCATAAGTCTAAGTCTATATCGTTCCACTCTTCTCTTCTTTTGTCGCAATCACAGTTAGGGTTAATCTTTTTCCAAAGCCACCTTATACCTGTGTAGTGTGTAATGTAATATACTAAATCTCCTAACTTCATAATTTTAATTTATTAATATTCCACAATTTACTAAAACCTTTAATAGTGTCTACTAAAGATATTTGTCTTTTAGACTCTTTCCAAACCCTACCTAAATAAATACTTTCAACGTTACATTCTTTTAATGGAATGTCTTTATTATCATTTTTAAAGTTATGAGTAACATATAAAACAACAACTTTATCTGTGTGCCAACTGTTAGCAATACGCTCTAAAACTAATCTTTGACCAATAGGTATTTTATTTCCCTTTCTTTTAACCTCCATTAAAATTAATACCTCGTTGTCAAACTCTAAAACTACATCTATATCTGTTGGGTGTATCTTACCACTTTCAATACCTGTAAAATCTATAGTTTGTTTTACTTGATTACTATTTCGTATTAAACTCATATCTGTTCTTTTATATTTTTTAATGCTGTTCTATAAGTGTTATATAAGCTGTAGTAAGATATCTTAGTATCCCTGCTTAGTGATGCTACGCTTTTACCAGAAGCTACCAAACTAAAGACCTTTGAGTCATACCAGTACATCTCTTTAAGTATATCGTCTACTATGTCTTTACTCTTTGCATATTCTATCTCGTCTATACCTAAATCTTCAGCTTGTTTTATTTCTTCTATATCCTCTATATATGTTTTTAAAAACCTCGCTTGTTTTTTATGAGTGTTTAAATAAATTCCCCTAAGAACCTTATAACAATAGTAGGTGTTTATATCATCATTATACCAAAGGTCTAAACCTTTTTTTACATCTAAATGAATTTGTATAAATAATTCCTGTACTATGTCTTCTGCATAACTTGAGTTGCAACCAAAACTTTTAACTATATTAATAAAGGTTTGTTTTTTCTCGTATGCAAGTTCTACTAGGGTTTTCATAATGTGGATTTAGTTAACGTTCTTGGTACATAATGCTGTAAGGGGTCAAAAACATAATCAGTAATCACAAAAGGTAATCCGAACTCGTTTATACTAAAGCTAAACGTTTCAAATGAATAACCCCTGCTTCTCTTACAGCTTACTGTAACCCATTCTTTATTAGTTGTATTTAATTCTAATTGTATTTGTGTTTCTGTCTTTTTTTCTAAGAAACTGCCTAAGTGTCCTGTAGGCTTGTCGCTTCCAAAATTGCTATGTATAACTGTAATAATATGGCAGTCGTACTTAGCACTTAATTGCATTATCTTTTGTACGCATAGGTTACTTTCTTCTAAATTATTTACATCGCTTACAAGGTCTGCTACGCCATCTATAACTACTAAACCATTCTTACCTTTGTTTTGTTCTAAGCAGTATTCTATAAATTGTAATCTTTCTTTATATCCTACAGTCCTTAAAGCAAATGTCTTGTAACACCCTACATCTTTTGTAATGCTCATATCCTGCACTCTCTTAAACACTCTCTGAGCGTGCCAGTGTCCTTGCTCTGTATCGAAGTGCATTAAACACCTACCATCTCTGTGTCCTTTTATCCTGCCACCAAAGTTATTACCACCACTTAAATACACTGAAGCTAATAGACTTACAAAAAAAGTCTTCTTGCTTTTAGGTGGAGCTTGTATAAAAGAGAAGTTACCATACGTTCCAATAGGTATTGGAAACTTAATCTCTCCCCCTTTAGATTGTATCGTGCTTTCTCCTAAGCTTAAAGCTGTCGGTGGGTAATCCATAATTTCAGAAGTGTCAATAGTACACTCTTCGGCTATGAGTTCCATTAACATATTTTCTGTTGTTTTGTCTTCTGTCATTTGTTTTTGTTTTAAAGGTAATAAAAAAGGGTCAATTAAGACCCCTTTAATTTAGAAAGGTAAATCGCTTACCTCAGCTTCTTGCGTAACAGCTTCAGCTTTTTCTTCTTTCTCAGCGTTTAAAATTACTGAGTTATTCCAAACTACTTTTCCATTACCTAAGTAAGCCTTTTGTTTCTTAGCCTCACGCTCCTCTTGTGTTTGGCTAACATAGATTCCAGTATTGTTACCGAATCTTGTTTCGTCATTTACGCTCATAGTTAGGTTTACATAAACCTTCCCATTTTTACCAGCAATAAATTTCTCTTTTGGCAATGCTGCCACGTCAATACTAAAATTAATTAATGCACTCATAATTTACTTGTTTTTAATTGTTATTATTCTACTTCTCTAAATTCTGTGTTTTCTTTACACTCACTACAAAGGTCTGTGTAATACCATCTATCTGCACCGCAGCACTCTGACTCTTCGTACATCTACTTTCTTTTAAATGATTCTGATTCGTCTTCTCCAAAAACCCCAAGCTCATAAAAACCTGTAAGCTTTAAAACCGCTCGGCTCATAGCTCTCTTCTCTGCCATCTCTGCAATGTAAAATGAGTTAGTAGTAGAGTCTTTGTAAGTATCTCCTTTTAAGGCACTCCCAAACGTTTCTATATTAGCAGCTCCTTTACTTGCAATAGCTTTAAATACTGCATAGTTTGGTTCGCATCTTATTACTTCGTAATTAATTTGAATCTTTGCCTTAGCTTGGATTTTGTCTATTCCTTGACGTGTAATAATCGTGTAGTGTTGGTGTTTAAAGAAATCTTCTTTACTTAGTTCGTAAGTATTATACATTTCTAATAGCTTGTCTTTGTTCATTGTTTTTTGTTTAAGTTGTTAATATTAAATTCGTTTTCAATCCACTTGTTTTGCTCTTCTAAATATTCTACTCTTTTTTGTAATGCTTCAATTCTAGCATTTAAAAAGTCTATTGTATCGGTTGAGGCTGCTCTGTTTACGTCTTCTGAGTATGTCATATTATATCTCGTTAAATAGTTCGTAAGGGCTGCAATTCGTTTTAAGTAATTGTAGTAGGTCTGTAACATCTCCATACAATAAACTTCTAACTCGTGTTTTTTCTTCTAAGGTGTTTACTATATACCCTACTAAAGCAGGATACTCAATATTTCGCTTAGTTAATTCTTCTTTGTAGTTGTCTTTTAATCTTTCAAATAAATTCATAGTGTTTTGTTTTATTAGGGGTTTTTACACCCCCTTATTAGTTTGATTTATTTTGCAAAGTGTATTTTGTGAATACTTAAAGTTTGTAGTGTTGGGTATATCCAATTTTCTTTAGCTCCTTGTATCTTTAATGATTCTATTAAAAGAAATTTTAAGTTTAAGAAGTTGTTAATGTTTGATGAGTTTTTCATAATGTTTTGTTTTTGTTGTTCCATACAAAGATACAACTAAATAACTGTTATAAACAAATTATAAACAAACTTTTTTTAAAATATTTTTATTCTTATCTGTTAAACAAAAAAAAACCCTCCATAAATGAAAGGTCTTTTTAAAACAAATTGAAAACAAAAACAAAAAATCTATTTACTCAAAGATAAGTCTTATACTAATAAATAAAACTATATAGGCTTAATAGTTATTAACACTTAAAAATTTTGTTGGCTTTTTAATTCTTTTAATTTAGTGTCATAGTTTTGAAATACTTCTAGCCACTCATCATCTGAAAGCTTATATATTTCTCTTGACTTAATAAGTAGTTCTTCAGAAAGCTGGTCTCCTAAAGCTAAAGAATACTCATACTGTCTACCATATTCAAATCTATTACACTTACGACATTGGCTATAAACGTTTCTATCGTCATAGCGAGTAGATAATTTACCCCTTGATATAAAGTGTCCTGCATCGCTTTCTGTGTAGTGTATGGGCTTGTTACAGCTTATACAATTACAGTAACCTGTGTTGTTATCAGCGTCTCTACGTCTTATATATTCGTGGAATACTTTATCTATTTTAGTCTTCCAGTATTTTAATGTTTTCTTCTTAGCCATTTTGAATAATCCTCAGATATCTTATCTATTTGTTTAGATTTATATTTATCTATTTATTTAGATACTTGTTTTTTTATGCCTTTAAGGGCAACAAAAACGTTTAGCCAAGTAATTAGCTTAACAAAAAATTCAAAGTTATATCTTTTATTTGGAATTAAAAAGAAAAAAGTTAGTTTTTATTAATTGTAACGCTTTTAGCTATCTTCTCAGCAGAACGCCCTACAACGTAACCACCTATACCTAACTGAAGTAAATTCCAAAACTCATTCTCTAAAGGTGGAATAGTAAACCCAAACAATGGAGCTAAGAATTTTACATAAATAACTATAAACCCAAAAGCTAGCATTAGTATAGGTCTCCAGCTTCTTTGTAGCCAGTTTCCTTTAGCCTCTGCTATAATTATATCTGTTTGCATTTTCTGCAGCTCAAGCTCTTTCTCTTGTATTACTTTAAATATTTTGTTTTTAGCTTCTAAGCGTTCTTCGTCAGTAGTAAATAAGTTGTCTATTATACCACCTATTTCTTTAATTACATTACCACCTAAAAAATCAAGTATCTTTTTCATTACCAGCGCGCTTTAGTTTTTCTAATATCATAATGTGTAAAAGTAGGATAGTCCCCTAAGCCTCCTTGTAGTATTTGACCTTCGTTTATTAGTTCTTCTATTAATGGATATATCTCTAAAGAAGGGTCATAACCTCTAACAACGATATCTGCAGCTTTACCTAGTATATGTTGAGAGCTTGCAGAGCCACCTATGGCTTTATTGTGCTTTCTACACCTATATGCACTATTAATCTGTATAGGTGTCTTAATAACGTCTCTAATGGTCTGTAGTTGGTTTACAAGTTTAACCACATTATACAAAACCTCGTCTGGCATTACACAACCACATTTACACTCAAACTCTCCTATACTAAAATTCTTTGTCATTCTTTTTATGTGTACTATAAATCTTTTGTACTGTGTAAACAATAGAAGCTAATAAAAGTATAACTTTTAAACTGTTTTCTACGTGCGTAAAGCTTACCATAAATGATATGGCATTAAATGTTCCTAGTTTCAAATCTTCAATTGACATTAGAATTTGTGTGTTAAATAGTCAACTCCATAAAAAGAGTGTACTCCGTTGCTATCTAGGTCTACATTAGCCGACTTCCAGCCGTATGGGTGTTCAGCTTTAATTAGTTCGCCTTCTTCGCTATAAGTGTCCTCTAATTGCCAAGCAACGTCTAAGTGATACTTACTACTTAATACTGGTGCTTTAGTTTCATTGCCTTCGTTGTCGTATTCCCCACGCTCTAAGACGATATAACCGAGTTTAACGATACTATGCTTATGCGTTGGGTATTCGTTTCCATCTTCATCTTTTGCTACGCCAAGTGATTTAATCTTGCTTAAAGCTGTTTTTTCGTTTTTGAACTCGTATTTTGATATATACATTTTTATTTATTTTATATTGTTGTTAAACAAGTTAGTTCTGCATCTGTAAGAGCTTCTTTAAAAACTGCTACTGTTTTACATCTTGCAAAAGTTTTTTGTGTATTATTAGGGTAAGCAAAATTTATAGCATTTAAGCCAATAGGTGATGTTACGCTCGAATGCGTTGAAGCTAATATTCCATTTACATAAAATTTAGTTATACCATTTCCCCAAGACATTGCAAATTTATTATAGTTAGTTTGCGTAACTCCTGTAGCTCCAAACCCACTTGTTTGTAAAACACCTCCTGAAATTAAGTCTGCATTTATATATCCAGTAAATCTTGAAAAACCAATATTAACAGAATTGTCAAAAGTACCATCTGATATAGTTATTTTTCTGTCTGTATTATCATCTGATAAAGCTGCTATGCATAAATAAAAAACCCCCTCTGTTGAGTTTATTAAATCTGAGCTACCAGCTCCAAATGCTGCATCTTGTAAACGTGTTTTTATTGACCCTTCGGTTGGAATGTATGAAGTAGCGTAAGAGCTTTCTTCTAATTGAGCTGCCCAAATGTATACTCCGTTAGTTGTATTTGTATAACTTGTTGTTAAAGTACCATCTACTGAAGGAGAGGTGAATAATAATTCACTTCCTAATGTATTGGTAGTAGCTATTATACACCTAAACCAACCATTACCATAATCTTCTATACTTGCTGAAGTTCCTGATGCTGTTGGTAATGTGCTAATAGTTCCGTTAGATAAATTAAATATTGCGTAATATCCATCTGTATAAGTGCCAAGACCTAATACTAAATAATCATACTCTCCTTTTTTAGCAAAAATACTTGAAGCATATGGAGCTGATGCACTTGTAGATGCTCCTATATAAGAATTAATAGGGTCTTTACTTGTGTCATTACCTATTAATTTAGTTGCATTGTTTTCTCCACTTGGAGATGTAGCTGCGTTAGGTGTTCTTGTTATATATGAAGCAGAGAAATCTAAATTCCAACTACTATCACTAAAATCTTCTGAATACGTTATAAGATTTGTACTCTGCGGCTCAAACAACCAGTGTCCTGTGCCTCCAGTATAATCTATTCTAGGAAGGTTAGTGTCCGAAGTAATTTCTATTACTGAAATGTTGTCTATTATAATTTCATTACTTAAATTTCTTAAATAAAAACGAGGAGCAATCATCGTAATATACACAGTATGCGTTCCAACAGTAGATGGAGCAGAAATCCAAGAGCCGTTATAAAGATTAAAAACGGGAACACCTACAATAGAAACAACCTCATAAGTTACCTTATAAGATGTATTAACACTTAAAGCATCTTGCCAGATTATACCGCCACCAACAAACTCTACTTTATCTGTAATATTAACAGTTCCCGTTTGAATACTCCAATCTTGTCCGACCTCTTTAACGCTTACGTTGTCTATTGAGCCGATGAAAGCTTGCGAATAAAAAACTAAACGATTATCTGCAACTGAATTTATATACGCACTATATGTTCCATTAGCATTGTAAATTAAAGACGAATCATAAGCTCCAACAAATGATGGTGTTACACTACCTGTAATATAATTGGATAAAGTAAAAGTGATTAAAAAAGTTTTGTTAGGCGTAGACCCTGTAATAGATTGTATTAAATTACCACTTCCCCCATCACAACTAGCGCTTCCATCTCCAATACTCCACCCAGTACCTTTAGTCCAATCACTATCTGTCGAAAAATCTCCGTTAGTAATCAGCTCCGCACCCTCTTGAGAAAAATCTCCGTTAGAAATTAAGTCCCCACTAAGGATTTGCATATCTTCAATTAAACCTTGTGAGTTAACTCTTGTGGCACTAGAATTTCTAGTGAAATCGAAATCAGCGTCTATTGCTTCTTTTACTGAAACGTTATCTATTGTATAAGTCATTCCAGAACTAACTGGTGCTAAAAAAATTGTTGTTGATGCAGAAGATAATGTCACATACTCTGAATAAGTACCGGCTGCGTATCTTGTTATCCCGTTAAAACCAGTAAAACTAATAAAAAAACCGCCTCCAGAAATACTATCTATTGTATACGTGAATAAGTAAGTTCCAACACTCATAGGTATTGATTGCCTTGTGCTAGAGTAAGCAGAAGAATTTGAATTTATCAATTTTCCCCCACTTATTGTAGTGTTATTGCCTAAAATCCAATCACTATCAGTAGCAAAATCTCCATTTGTAATTAGCTCTTCGCCTAAAACTATTGAAGGTTTAACGCTTAGTATTTTCCCATTTTCGTAAGATGTCGGTGTCGTTACGATACTCGCTTTTCTTAATAAACTCATTATAAACAGTTTTCTAAATCGGTTAATATTTTATCTGTGCCTTCAAAATTCTCGTAATAAGAAGCACGCCTATGTAATTCACTAATTAAAGCATAAGGATAGTAAACTTCTCCCCAGTTTATTGTGTTTGTTATAACTCCTATGCCCCACCACGAGCTGCCATACATTTCATTTGCCATTAGTCCATTATTATTTTTTTAATCAATCCATTGCTTACTGTATATGTAGTAGGTATAGTAGTGATTATGTTAGTTGTATTATCTGCGAAAGTTTCTGTAATTGTAGTTACGTCTGCTGGAGTGGTTATACTGCAAACATCCGCAAGTCTTGTAATTGCTGCTGAACCTGTTTCTATATAACTTGAAAGTGTGCTGCCCTCCTCAAACTGAACACCCCAAACATAAGCAAAAGCTGTTGTAGACGTGTCTGTAGCATCTACTTGACCGCTTGTAGCTCTTGGACTTAAAATAGACTGTATTGTAGCCGAAGTGTCTGTATTATATACAATAGAAAGCCTGTACCATCCATTACCATAGTCTTGAACTTGTGAACTTGTAATGCTAAAATTACTACCTGCTACACTTGTAGTTAATGTTTTAGTGCTAAATTGAAATATTGCATCAGCTCTATTTGGATAAGAACCTTGTGCTCTAAAGGATATAAAATCTCCTTGTCCTTGTTTTACAAAAAAAGAAGAAACCGCATCTAATTGACTTGACGCTGATTTATTTACAATGCCAGCCACATAATTAGCAGCTGTTGAAGTTCTTGATAACTTATCGGCTGTTAACTCCCCTGTTGGTGCTGTTGTTTGATTAGCTGTTACTGTTGTATTTGTCTTACTCCAAGAAGCATTATCTAACTCCTCAGACCTTACTTGCCTGTTTGTTCTTAAAGGCTCTATAAGTAAGCTAGGACAATTACTATTAAGCCAATCTAAACGAGCTAAATCGTCAACAGAAGCACCTATAGTTTCTATAAGACCATCCTTGTTAACCCTTGTACCTTTACCATTTCTTTCAAAAGTAAAATCCCCACTACCATCACTAGGTAGAACAGAGTAAACCTTTTGTGTTAAAGTGCCGCTTGGTATTAATGCTAGTATTGGGTTACTCATTCTTTTTAGGTTTTTGCTTTATCTCTTCTTTTAAAGACTCGTCTATATACTTTTTAAGCTTAGTAAGGTTAGTCTCTTTTACCTTATACTTCATAAAACCCATCCGTTAAAAGTTGTGTCTGTATCTGGGCTAATATCTTCGTTACTGTTATTATTATACTCTGGAAAAAGATTATCATTAAAAGACAAATAGTCTACCATTCTTGTTGAGTAGTAATTAGCGTATTCTCTCGCTTTACTTACTAAATAATCTACTTCGTTTTTGTCTACGTTTTGTGCTGTTTCACTACTATGCTTAAATACACCTCCGTTTTTAATTTGATAAGCTGCAAAAGGTATGTAATTCATTTGAGCGAACCATATTAATGTAGGCTGCACATAATCATTAACTAAAGTTAAATAATTACCAGTTAAACCAGCACCACCACCAGCTTCAGACGTTATATCTGCACCGATTTTTTTATATAGCTCCGTTCCTAATATGTTCTGGACGTCTATCTGTTGGGCTACCTTAATAAATTGTATAAACTTGTCTGTATCTACATTTCCATCAATTATAGAGTTTTTTACTAAGTCCGTTCTGTTTATAAATAATGCTGTTGCCATATTAATTCTTAAATCCTATTTTGTTCCAATATTCAGCAGTATAACCTTTATACTTCATATCCTTAGGTGCTACAGGTACTTTCTGAGCGTTTGCTTCTGGCTTAAAACCTCTTGACCTTGCTTGTGTAGTTGTTATTGCATCCCCTAAGCCCTTACCACCTTCTTTACGAACGTAAGTCTTTCTAAACCACTTGTGAGAGCATCTAGCACCACCTTTGTAAAGCCATATAGAATAAGTATCTGAGCCACCTTTACCGAATCCAGCATTTACCGCTTTCTGTTCCATTGCTTCAATATCCTCTTTCCTATAAACCTTTTTTGCACTTACCATTTTAGAGCAAAACTGTCTTGAAGTAGATTTAGTTCGTTCTGGGCTGTATTTATATCTTACTAAAAATTCTTTACCCTCTTCTTTTGTTTGATTACTTGTACCATCCTGCTCACTTTCTCTGTATGGTTTAGCACTTCCAGTACTTACAAATTCCCAAACTTTAGCTAGTGTACTTTTTTCTTGTGGTTTGTTAAGGTCTGTTATAACCTCATCTAAGCCGCTTTCTTCGTCATAGTCTACTTCTCGTTCATCTATAACCTCAAAGTCGCTTAAAAGCTCTGATTCGTCTTGTCCTAAGTCTATTAATGCGTCAGCAATAGCTGTACCTATTTCGTCTGGTAGCTCTTTTGACAGCTTAACCCCTGTTTCTTCTTCTTTTGTTTCTTCGTCTTCTACGTTTTCAAGGTCTATAAACTGTAAAGGCTGTAGAGTTTTAAAATATAACTTAAGGCTTATTTGATTATAAGCTAAAATAGAATCAAAAGCATCAATTAAAAGGTGCTGAAATGGTGCTATAACTAAGTTCTGCATTAATATAGAAGCTGTTTTAAGCTCATCTGCGTTGTTTCCTAACCCTGTACTGTCCTTAATTCCGTAAAGCATTGGGGATACTACCCTATGCCCTACCATTATTTTTTCTGTAGCTTGGCTTGATACGTACTCATAAGTATTGTGAGCATCACTAATAGGTAAAGTTTCAACAGTAGCAGCAGCGTCTTGGTTATCATTAAAAGCAAGTATAAACTTATTACCACCTGTTCCTGTGAATTTCTGAGCTATTCTGTTTTCTAGGTTTTGTCTTTCTTCTGCGTTTGGTGTTCCGTTGTTAAATTGGATTAGTGTGTTAGGGCTAAAACTACCTTGTACGTTGTTTAAGTGAAAGTTCGATACCTCTGATTCTATCTCACACCATTGTAAACACCCCGTATAGTCTGGGCTACTATAATATTTGTAACCAGCTCTGTAAGGCTTTACATATATAATCTCTATGTTTTCTTTACTACTTCCATAAGCAGGGATTCTCTTTAATTCCGTTCTTGGTTTTACATTAGACCAATCATCGGAGTAAAAATAGCCTTCTATCTCTCCTTTTTCGTTACACTTCTCAGCCCTTAGGTTTTCAACTGGTATATGAGCTACTTGAGCTATAGTCTTTCTGTCCTTTGAGTAAATTACCTGCATAGCGCACTGACCCATCAACTTTAAATCAAAACAAAGCTTTTGAACACAGTCCTTGTGAAACATTGTAAGCATTTTAGCGTACTGCTCTGGTCTTCTGCTTGAATCCGAAGCATCTAAGCCTAGTCCGTATATTTGTTGGCTTATAGCGTTTATAATAGCGTTGTTCGTTGGGCTATTCTCATAATTAGAGATTAGATGAGCAAAGAAATTATTGTCACTACCATAAGCTACCCATTGCTTGTTGGACTTCTCTACAATCTCTGGGCTTGTGTAACTACTTAAGTTAACTATTCGTAAATCATTCATAAAATAATATAATCGTTATCAAAACTATCTTCTGTATTATAAACTCCATCGTTTACAGAATAGTAATCGTTGTTTACTTGGTTTACTGTTTGGTCTGTACAAAATACTCTATCCTTGTATATTATAACAGTTCCGTTTTTAATTTCAAGCGTGTAAAAGTCTGCTTCTGTTAAAGTGCCAAATGCCACAGTAAAAGACATATAATTAACATCTGTTGAAGCTGCAGGAGTCTTAGTTATAACCGCTCCAGTGCTTTCACTTGTAAGGGTTACAGTAATCGCTCCATTAATAAACTGTCTAGGTATTACCTTAAAAGTTTTATCTCCGTTTGTTGCTATTAACTTCATACTAATATATAAACAAAACTAAATTATTTTGTATAAAAAAAAAGCCCTCCCAAAAGGAAAGGCTAATTTTAAATATAAATAAATATATTATACTGGGTCTATAGTAGCAGTGGCTACATCTGGAACAGTACAGAAGAACGGAGGATTAACCTCAGTTGCAACCGCTGTTAGTGTAAATCCTTGCAAATCTCCAGCAGCAGCACCAGAAACGATAGTACCTCCAGTGATTTCAGCTCCGTTGTCTTTACCTACAAGTAAATACTTAGTATCCCCTGCACCATTTGGATAAAGCTCTACCACATACTGAGCACGCCCTCTATTTAGAAGCTTAATTTCTTCTTGAGTTGCTACGTCTAACACTTGAAAAGTAATGTTAAGTGTACTTTCGTAAAATGTCGTTCCGTTTTCTCTTGAAGATGTTACACTTGTCTCAAGTGATGTTTGACCACCTTTTACTTCAAACTTGAAGAACTCAGCAGTATCGTCTGTTGGTAATGTTACAGTCCCTGAAGAGTTTGCTAAAGCAGCAACCACAGTACTATAATCAATAATGTAAATATTTTTAATTCCAGCAAAGGCGGTTTTACATCCTACCCCTCTACCTTTTGTTATTGCACAAGCCATATTTTTTTGATTTTAAATAAAAAAGGGTAGGCAGTTTTTGCCCACCCCTTAATATCAGTTAATTAGTAATTAAGAATAAAGCACGATATCAGAACCGATTCCGATTTGTACCCCTGCAGTGTAACGCATAACTACACGCACATTTTGAGAACCATCAGTGTCAGCCATATCAATTACTCTTACTTCGTTTCTGTCGTCTAAAAGACCAGTTCCAAAGAATAAGTTAGACTTCTGAGCTAATACAGCTTCGTTGTCTCCAAGCCCTTTAGCTACAAAGATATTTATACCTTCAAAAGATAACTCACCACCATTGTACCAAGTTGTCCCTTTATTGTCTACACCATTAGCACCAATGTTAGTTGAAAAACCTCCGAGACTTCTTATATAACTCCTTGCGATGTTTGTTGAAACGTAAAGCGTTAAGTCTTCTTTACCTAAGATAGCTGAAGGTGCAGCATCTACAATAGCCCCTAATTGAGCGATTACGTTTGCACTTGTTACAGTAGCTTTAGCCACATCTACAACAGTTGCATCAGCAGCTAATAGAGTTTTAAAGCCATCAAAAGAACCTTCTCCAGCAGCACCACTCCAGATAGAAGTTTCAGTAGCGTTAGCAACCTCAGCAGCTACTCTTGAAATAACATAGTCAGAAAATAAAGGAGGTAATTCGTCAAAAGCACTAAAGCCCATTTGAGCAGCTTCCCAATCTGCGTGTAATTCTTTCTTACAGATTTGTAGGTTTACTTGTAGTTCAGAAGGTGTTAATACTTTTTCTGTCAATACGAGTCCAGAAGTTGTAGCATCAAAATCACAGTCTGCTGAACGTACTAAGTTTGAGAAAGTTCCTACTTTCATAGCTGCCTTGTACTTAATGTTAGGCAGTATTGTAATTGCTCCAGAGTCTAAAGTTGAAGCAGATAATAGAGCAGCACCTAAGTACTTCCCTGCAAATTCTCCAGCATAACTAGAGCTTGTAATCGTTGGATTAGCCATTTAATTTAATTTTAGTTGTTAATTATTTTGTTTAATACTCTATCTAAAGTTGAAGGCTTGCGGTTTTGTGCAAACTTAAAACTTGGTTTGTTTGTTGAATCAGCTTCTGGGTTTGCCATAATTGGCTCAGCTGCTGCTTCGTTTAATTCTTCTTGTACCTCTTGTGGTACTTCGCTTAGTTCGTGCTTAGAAAGTTCTTCAGTAATAAGATTCCCTAAATCTTCAGAGCTTAAATCTTCTTTAGGCTCTAACATTGCTTTGATTTCTTCAATCATTTCTTTAACCTCAGCAAGTTCTTCTTTAGTTGCGTAAGCCATTTCTTTTTTCTCTTCTTCTTCGGCTTCTACTTCTTCTACTTCTTCTTCTCCAGCTTCTTTAACCTCAGATATAATACCCTCTTCAGCTACTACTAAGATACGTCCGTCTTCGAGTTGATACTCTCCAACAGGTACAGCTACACGCTCGTCTTCAGTAACGATAAATACTTCGCTATCTGCTTCAAATGAATCTGCTTCTAATACAGTACCATTTTCTAAAGCTTGTTGTTCTAACTTAACCTCTTCGTTAAGGTTTAAAACATCCTTGATTTTTTCAATCACATTGTTTGACTTCATATTAATATATAATTTAGTTTAATTTATTTTGCATTTTTAAAGTAGCTTTCTTAAATTTTGTAAAGTTTTTAGATATTGATTAACAGGTATTTTAACACCTAGCTCTTCAGCCATTTTTTCAGCTTTTTCAATAAGTCTATCTAATAAGCCAATGTTTTTTCTTGCTTCTTTAATTAAAGGTTCGTTTTTCCCTTCAAGTTTTTTAACACTAGACTTTAAATTTTCGTAATTTTTAGAAGTGTTTTCTAAATTTTTGTCAGCTCTGTTGCTTTCTTGTTTAGCACTTTCAAATTTACTTTCTAAATCAAAAAATTTATCTCTTAGTTTGTTTGCAGTTGCTGCATCTTTTTTAATGCCTTGTTCGGCTTTTCCTAATAATTTTTTTTGTTTATCTAAAATTACATTTCTATCTTTAACCTCTTTGATTACAGACTGTGAAGAGATTTCTAATTTTTGTAAATCGTCAACAATACCTAACTCAACTTTTTGAGATGTTAATTCCGTATTATTTCTTTGTGCTTTTTCAGCTTTTGATAACTGCTTTAAAACTCTGTTTAATGTACTCATTTTTTATATATTTATTTATTATACGTTTCCTATTCCTTGAGCTCTTAAGCTACCATCACAGCACTTAGTTTTATATGTATTGTCTTTACATAAACAACCACCTCTACGACTGCCCTTAGGACTTGTTTTACTTGGTGTTATAAATTCTTTAGATTTGTTATTTGCCATCGTGTTCTTTAATAATGTCTATTATTTGTTGAACTTGTAAGTCTTCTTTTGAAAGCTCGTCTTTAATCTCTTCCTTAGGTCTTTCCATCTTATCAGCGAAGTACCCTTCAATACTAAAACCCTTAACCTTACCAGTCTTTACAAACTCATTCCAGATTTTTTCATTGTTTACTTTTACAGAACCGACCCAAGTACCTAAAGGTAAATCCATCCCATACTTTACGCTCTTGTCGTGTACCTTATCTTCTACTAACCAAGACTCAACTAAGCTTAAACCTTCGATTGCGTATTGGTGTTCTAATGTAGAGTTATTTTGTTTCCCTTGTGTTAAGTACATTTGAGACGCTTTTAATACAGTATCTTTTGAGAAATATATATAATACTCATCTTCTCCGTTACGTCTGTAAATAGGCTTATTAGGTATTAATAAAGCACCCATAAGTATCCTACGTTCTTTGTCAACCTCAGCAAGTTTAAACTCTTGAGATTTGAGAGCTATAAAGTCTTCTTCTATTGCTGGATTCTCTACTACGCTAATAGCTTCGATTCCTATTTCTTGGTCTTCGTCTAAAATTAGTTCTACTATCCGCATATTATTATATAAATGTTTTTAAATTATTTTGTATTTTATCCTATTGTAGCACCTTCAACAATATTGTTCTGTAAACTCTGTGCTGTTGTAACGTCATTAGCTACAACGAAAGCTTGTACTGGCTGTTGAGACTGTCCACCTATTGCATCAGCTAATTGATTAGAATCGCTTGAGCCTACAACGTTAAAAGCTGGGGGGGTTGGAGCAGAACTAACAGAAGGAGCAGAAGCAGAGCCAGAAGAACCTGCTTTTGTTTTTCCTACTGCTTTCTTTACACTACTTATAATTGATAGCCCTTGACCTATTGCAGCAGCTATAGTAATAATGTTTTGTGGAAAACCTATTTTAGAAGACTCAGATACATTGGAAGCAGCGTCTACTCCAGCATTAGCTACAGCTTGAGTTCCTTTAAATGTTATTTTCTTAATATCCATAAATGTCTCTTTTAATGCTAAAGCTTGTTTAGCAATTAATAAAGCCCTTCCTACTCCACTTTCTGCTCCTGCTATAGATATAATCGCGTCTAAAGCTTGTTTTTTACTTTGGGTTTTTTTCCTGTCTAACTCTAACTCTGCTTCAGTGTTGGCTGTTTTTGTCGCTAAGTCTTCTTCTGCAAATTGATTATTTAAATCTGTTAATGCAATATCAAATTCTGTTTTAGCTGCTAACAGTAAAGCGTCTCTTTCTATTATGTCAGTAACCTCTCTATTTATTAACTCTTTTTTTAATTCTAATTCTTGTGCTAATTCTTCTCTTTCTATATCCCTTTGAGACTTACCAATTAATGCTAATTCGTTTTGTAGTTCTTTCTGCTCCCTTAGTAAAGAGTTTGTATTGGTTTGTTGTTCACTTCTAAATCCTGTTATCTGTGCCTCTATTCCTGCTTGTTCGTTTAAAGCTTCTTGATAAGCTTTCTGAAGCTCTATATTTTCTTTGTTTTTATTTAACTCAGTACGAGCTGCTGCAACTTGAATAGCAGCGTTTGACTTCATTGCTTTCTCTTGCTCGTCTAAAACCTTAGCTAAATCTTTATTAGCTTGTATTCTTTCTTCAATGCCTTTAGACTCGTCGTCTCTTACTTGTCTAAGTAGTTCAGCTTGTCTATCATATTTTTCAATTAATCCTTGATTTGCTACTAACGCTAACTCTGCTTGTTTTTGAAGTTTAACGTTTGCAGTTGCAGCACTTACTGTTTCAGTTACATAATCTTTTACAGCTTTTGTTGTTTTCTCTATAAACTCTTTACCTTTATCAAAAGAATCATTAACCCCTGTTAATACATCTAAACTTTCTTTACCAGCGTTTTTAACATCATCTAAAGCTCCTGCAAAGTCCCCACTAAATACTTTTTTAACAGCACTTGCTAAAAAACCTAAGGTGTCTAAATAACTTTCAAATCTTTCTTGGATATTCTTTTTAAAAGCATCTGCAAAACTTTTTAAAGATTCTAAAGGGTTTTTAAATATAGCGTCAAAGAATTTGATAATGCCGCCTGTACTATTTACTACAAAACTTACAAAATCATTAAAGGCTAAGCTTACCGCTTCAAAAGCTGTATTAAATAAATCTGCTACTTTCTGGTTTTGCATAAATATCTCAGATAGTTTAGCTAAGGCAGCAATTACTAAACCAATACCAGCAGCTTTAATTGCAGTTCCTAAGCCTTTAAAAGCTTTTGATACACCCCCAACGCCTTTAGAACCTTTTTCAGCACTTTTATCAAGTCCCGATAGCCCATTATCTATTGACTTAATACCAGCTAAGGCATCTTTACTTTGCACATCAATATTAATTGTTTTCTCTATTGCCATTTTATTTCTTGTTTTAATGCTTTGTAACCCTCTTTTAAAGTTGTAGGTAGTTTATATTTACCTTGTGCTATTCTTATAGACTCAGTCTCTCCGTTAGCGTATTTTAAACCCTCTAGTATTAGTTTTATCATAATTCGTTTAATAGTTCTATGTCTGACTTGCCAGTTTTTAGGTTAGTCTTTATTGAGTTTATTTTATATCTTTGTCCGTTTATATCAAATCTATCTGCAAGAGTGAAGTTTAATAATATTTTTAAAGGTAAATAAGCAGTAACCTTAGTTAATCTGTTTTTGTTATTAAATATATTCCCTATGTAGTTTGAGTAGTATTTTTCAAATAAGGTGTCTGTGAAACTTGTATTACCTGAGTATTCGTTTATCTCGTTTTTGAAGTTTATATTATCTTTACCAGTTGCTGAGTCTAAGTACAAAGAATTACTAGGCACATTATAGTTTTGTAATTCTACATAAGTAGGGCTACTTAATGGCTGTAAAAAAGATATTGGAAAAGAAGAGCTTGTAACTTTAATAGGATAGAATAAAAAGGGTAATCCAATATAAGGCTCTTGATTATCGTCTACGCTGTAACCCCATTGTATAGGTGTGTTTAAAGAAGTGTCAAGGTTTACTATCCTTTCGTATTTAAAATGTGCAAAAGGTAGCTCTACCTTATATATACCACCATCTAAGCTCTCGTTATTATTGTAGTCTAACTTAGCCCAAGTGTAGCTGAATTGCTGAGTATGGTTAGCAGCTAAAAAACTCTTATTGTCTTTGTAATCAAAAACTATTTCCTTGTATGGTAATGCTACATTTACCTCGCTACTATTAACGTCTATGTATTGGCTTATATCATAATTTGAGCCACCAGTGTAAAAGCTGTCTAAAGTCTTTACTGAAATAGTGCCAGATTGTTCTACAAAAGCAACTAGATTAAACATCTTAAAAAGTCCTGTAAGAAAGTCTATAATCTTAATGTCTGGAATTTCAGAAGTAATTACAAATTGAAACTCATTAGCCATAGTAAATAAACCAGTGCTAAAAGTTTCAGCAGAGCCAGAAGTAACAATAGTAGTCCAGCTTACAAAATTAAAAATAGAAAAAAGATTATAGTTTACTGTAACTGTAAACTCGTCTCCTACATTACCAGAAACAGTTATAACCTTATTAAGGTCTGTTATATTACTTTCTGCTTCAATTGTTTGTCCGTTTCTTTTTACTATAACATCGTAACGCGTTGCAACTGGTTTATTTAAAGTTAGTGTAGCTCCTGTAGCGTTTGAGTTTGTTATTTTAAATGTAGAAGTGTTAATCATAGACGCATTAGTCCCTGTTGTTGCAGTCCAAAAATTAACTAACCTTGTAAAGTCTAAACTTTCTTCACTTTTTACACTTCCTTTTTTTCTGTGTAACCACATAAATAAATTGTAGTAGGGCAAATTTGAAGACGTAAAGAAATCATTTGAGAAAACTAAAGATGGATAACTTGCTGTAATAGCTTGTACTATTTTGTCTACTCTTAAGGCAAATTTTAAATCGCTAAATAAAACTCCGTTCGCATTAGAACCACCACCAGTATGATAGTATAAATTACCATTTGCTGTTGCGTGATTATCTGAATCATAATATAAACGAGATTGAGTAACCCCACTCGCTCCAGAAGTAATTAAAGGAGTTATTAAATCGTTAGTTGCTGGGTCTGCTTGTAAACCTGTTTTTATTGTTGCTGCATTGTAAAAAGGGCTTAAAGAGTTTAAAGAAAAAAGCTGGTTTAGTTTTGCCTCTCCTAACAAATCTTTTAAGTTTACTGTATTACCAAAGAATGTTATTTTATAAGAGTAAGCTTGATTCTCTTTTAGCTTAACACCCTCAAGTTTTATCTTCCCATCTTTAAACGGAAAGCTGTTTAGCTCAATAGTTCCAGCTACTTTAATCCTTGCATCAAAACCATCTACAATATCAAAATTATAAAAGTGTTTAAATATTTTGTTATTCGTCTTAGAGGCTGGAACATTAAAAGTCTGAGTAAAGTCCGTAAAGACCTTATCTACTGCTCTGGCTGATTTAATAGTTTGCGTTAACGATACCGATTCGTCTTCAAATAAATCAAGCCTTTGACCTTCTATGTATAACTCAATATTTTGCATTATCTAATATTGTTTATTTTATTATTAGCTATGTCAAACTCTATAGTATAATCTATTAGCTTATCGTTTAACTGTGTCTTATGTGTGAATGATTTTGTCTTAGGCACTAAAGGTCTTACTTCTTCGCTGTCTGTTATAAATGTAGCCCACACTTGTTCACTTAGCATTAGCTGTTCTATGACTTGATTATAGTCTTCGCTTATATACCCAGTATTCATTGTTATACTATCCGTTCCTTGTACCATAAATTGAGTACGCTGGTGCTGGTATGTTTTGTAGGTTAGTGTAGCTTGGTCAAATACCGCTGTTTTAAACTCTTCACCTTTTACTCTTGTTTTATCTATAGACTTCTTGAAAAATATTAAGTCTTGAAATGCCCCAAACTTATTTACAAAGGTTACTTTGATAGGTGTGTATAAACATTCCTCTAAAGTATTTACTTTAAACACTTCTACGCCACTTGCAGAACTTACATAGACCTCATCAATTAAACCTATTGAAACACTGTCTAAGAACTCACTTAAACAGCTACTTCCTTCAAATGTACCACCATCATTTAAAATCCTTTCTTGGAATGAGTCATAGCTTACATCCCCACTGCCTGTTGAGTTTGCTGATATATATCTTATTTGCTCGGTTGTTTCATCTACACTTGCAGAGCTTAGGTCTATAGTTTGTTTAACTTCTCCTTTATATAATAAAGATACTGACTCAGTACCAGCCACAAATACAGGCACTCTAAATAAATTATCATCTAAAGCTATTATAGAATTATTAGACTGTAGTGCTGTTGTGCTTAGTGTAGGATTTGCTCCTTCTTCAAAATATCCATAACCATCAAGACCTATAAATCCGTTAGTATTGTCTGGAGTTACTGTAACAGGATTAGTACCACCACCTGTAACTGTTGCTATTGCATTAAGCCAAACCGATTCACTATTATAGTCTCCATTAAATTCAACCTCTAAATAATCTCTTACAAGCTCACTAACCTCAAACACTACATAGGCGTTAGAGCCTAAGGGTTTTTTAGTAATTGTATATCTTAAAGTCCCTGCTGCTACACTACCATTAGCTGTGAATGTACCTGTGTAAATATATAGCTTAAGTTCTACAGACGTTAAAGCTGTCTTAGATACCTTTATATAGTAAGGACTTCTTAAATTAATCTTTGTAGCCATTTTATTTCTTGTTTATGTTTACTTGTATTTGTTTCTCTAACCCTATAGAATAAGCTTCTACTAACTCATCTGGTAATCTCTTAAATGCTGCTTCAAAAGGCTTTGTAAAGAACATACTTGGTTTTATTCCTTTCTTGTAAATAGACCTAGCTATAGCAAACTTAATTCCTTCTCTTGAAGTAAACTTACCTCCCTTACCTCTTGGTGCTATTCCCTTTCTTACTACCCATTTATCAAAAGCCTTTGGTGGTGGCATTTTAGTTGTATAAGAATAAGGTGTATTATATTTCTTCTCAGTACCACTAACACCCCTGTCTTGAAACTTGCCATAATCAGCCATATCAAACCCTAAGGAAGTCTTACCAGAAGCTTCGCTTATGTCATAACCTAAAGAATTATAAAGCTCCTTAGAAGAGTTCTTTTTACCCTTAGTTAAGTTGCTCCTGCTTTGTTGTATAACATACTTAGCAAACTTGTTTAACTCATCTCTTAAGAATTGGTCTGCTAACATATGCTTATATCATTGTGTATTAATATATCCATAGTAGCAGCAAAACCAGCTAGACGATTATCAAACCGCTCATAGAAAGGCTCTAAGGTAGCATCTCCTTGAAGCTGGAACTTATCACTATATAAATCCCCTTTACGTAATACCATTACTAATTTATTTAATACTGCTAACTGAGTGTTTAAAACATCC
>OJIO01000431.1_pt1 | contig 27721 bp, 23 predicted proteins | sample 1595621 | NCBI WGS metagenome assembly OJIO01 (sample SAMN05416776, study PRJEB24817) | seawater metagenome | isolation source: Sea water | place: Canada:Atlantic | collected 2013-07 | reverse complement strand
CTGGCTCTGGCTCTGGCTCTGGCTCTGGCTCTGGCTCTGGCTCTGGCTCTGGCTCAACAGTATTGGCATCTGTCGCAGCCAGTACAGCACTTTCTTCAAACGGAGCGCTTTCATCCGGGAGTGCCGACGGTGCTGTTTCGGCCAGGCGCGCCTTTTCAGCGTCAGCCTCAACCACCGCAGCGGCACGAACACCCGTGATACTTTCAAGCGATACCCACACGCGTTGGAGAATATCGTCACCAGAGCTGTGTGGATTATCGGTATAGCGTTCAATAAAATACTCTACACCCGATAGCACATCAGCAAAGCTGTCTAGCGTTGTCCAGTCAGAACGCGCTCCAGACTCGATCAGATGTTCAACAAATGGCGCAGCAACATGAAGTATTTCGGCCACATCAGGCAGCGGCACCATACGCAGCGAACCGGCGATTGAATGCAGCAGACCAGGAACGTCGCGCAACTCGTTGGTATTCCACTGATTACCAACGTACGCAATGATCGCGTCCTTAACCTGCTCAAGAACGTTGCGGGCTTCACGCAAAACAGCCTTCTGGGCATCTGTCAGGGCACCGGTTTCACCACTGTCTTCCAGATTGCCTTCCCGAATCATTCCGGACAGCGTAGCCTCAACAAACAACAAGGCACCCGCCACATCAAACAAACGAGTGTTATCAAGAGCACCACATTGTTGCATCTCTTCAAGAACCGACAGTTGTTCTTGTATCACTAGCCGTGGCGCTCCCAGGCCCAGCATCCCCATGGTGTCACTGACTTGTTTCGCTGCAGGCAACACCAGTTGCAAAGATTCAACACTGCCACTGCCGTCACGCATAGCAAGGTCAAGCTTATCCTTGATCGCCGTAATTTCTTCAGCCAATGCCGTCAGAACCTGGCCAACCGTATCCCGGTCAGGGCCTGAAAGAGCATCTCTTTCGCGCTGAATTTCATCTTCTGTCGGCAACGCAGCATCCAGCTGAAATGCTTCCTGTACAGCGGCGATAGCATCACCCTGGACACTGGTTCGGGCGACATAAAACAGCAGGTTCTTGACCAGCTCATCTGACGCCGCCTGATTAAGCACCCGCTCGCCATCGGCGATCAGGTTTTTCAGCATATGATCCAGTTCACGCAACAGCATCTTGGCGCTGGCGGGCATATGTTGCTGGCCAATCAACCACTCACTGAACGCCATCGCTGGCTGCCAAACCACACCAAACGGCGTATGCCCGAGCGCATTGTGTAACCGACTGAAAACTTTCAGCAGATATTCCTTGGCGACCTCGGGTTTTTTATTCTGTAGTAACTGCGATGTTGCCGCCTGCAACATCTGACGAACCTTGCGAATCCATTGCTGAAAATCGGCATTGGTAAAACGTGCAAGCTGCGCCGGTGTCAATACCGCCCGGCGTTGCATCCGAGGGCTGAAGAGTGCGGTTTCAGACAGCAGGTTTTCCCCGCGAGCGGAGCGCAGTTCATTCAGGATAGGGAGTAATACAACAGGAAGGTCTCGTCGACCAACCTGGATGTGATCCAGATAGTGGGGCAGCTGAATAATGGCCTGCATCAGTACTTCCAGACCATCTCGTTCATTTCTGAGCTGACCATCCGCCAGCGCAGCCGCAACCGCTTCCATTTCCTCTGCCAACAAGGCGGCACCATAAAACTCCACCATCTGGAGCGTGCCATGAACCTGATGCAGGTAACTGAAGCAGAACTTCAGTCTGCTGTTGTCCTGGGGGTTTTCACCATAAGCTTCCAGTGATTGCTGGGCTTGCTGGAGTGTTTCCTGGATTTCCCCTTTCACCCATTCCAGGGCGATGTAATCCTGACTCATCGCCGTTTGCTCTCCCTGTTAGAATCGTTTTGCTTACGGACAAATGCTGTCAACTTGCCACCACCAACCGGCTCAACCAGAGGGTTACGCCAGTCTACAATTTCGCCAAGACCAATCACCAGAATGCCACCTGGAACCAGCCGTTCGGCAAGTACATTGAGAATCTCCCGACGCCGCCAGCGCCGGAAATAAATCAGCACATTTTGGCAATAGATCACATGCTGGGACTGCAGCGGAAATGCGGAAAGATTCAGTAGATTCACCTGAGTAAAGCAGCAACGCTGACGAACTGTATCGGTCACCTGCATATGACCGTCGTCAGTACGGAGGCAGTATTGGTCGCGGTGGCTGTCTGGTATCCAGCCGAGGGCAGACAGTTGATAACTGGCAGCTCGCGCCTTGCGCAAGGCAAAGGTGGATATGTCCGTCCCCGTCACCGCATATTGGCGCCCTGCGGGAGTCAGGTATTGATCAGCAACCATGCCCAGGCTGTATGCCTCTTCTCCAGATGAACAGCCTACACTCCACATTTCAAGCGTTTGGCCCGCCGCCAAAGTATTGGCCATTTTCTGGATATAATTACCAACAAACTCGAAGGCATCCGGATCCCGAAAAAAACGGGTCTCTTGCACAGTCAGTCGATCCACCAGGGTATTCCACTCAATAGCACCTGATGGGCCACTGACCACCTTGCTGTAATACTCGGAGTAATCGCTGCATGCAATTTCACGCATCCGAATACCCAGGCTGGTTTGCAGAAAAGTCCGCCGCTGAACGGGCATACACATACCCGTTCGCTCTTCCAGCAGAGCTTGCCAACGAACAAACTGGTCGTCGTTAAGCTCTGGCATAGTGCTGACAGCAGGACGAATCTGATGATTCATAAGGAGTCTCAACCAGGACTGTTATCACAGAACCTGTTGTTGCTCCATATCCAGATCTGCTTCAGGCAGCTTGAAGCCCGCTACAGACTCACGCAGTTTGTTGGCCATTTCAGCCAGGTTACCAATCGATTTCGCGGTAGCCGTGGTACCAGCAGAAGTCTGCGAGGTAATTTCCTGGATTACATTCATCGTGTTGGAAATATGACCAGCAGAAGAGGCCTGTTGACGGGCAGCGTTGGAGATGTTCTGAATCAGTTCCGCCAAGTTTTTCGATACGTTCTCGATTTCTTCCAGGGCCACACCGGCGTCTTGCGCCAGACGGGCACCCCGTACCACCTCGGTGGTGGTCTGTTCCATCGAGATTACCGCTTCGTTGGTATCGTTCTGAATCGTTTTAACCAGTGCTTCAATCTGCTTGGTTGCAGCGGCTGAACGTTCTGCCAGGCGCTGTACTTCGTCCGCTACCACCGCGAAGCCCCGACCTGCGTCACCGGCCATGGATGCCTGAATCGCAGCATTAAGAGACAGAATGTTGGTTTGGTCAGCAATATCGGTAATCAGCGAGATGATGTCACCAATCTCCTGCGAGGACTCACCCAGTCGTTTAATCCGTTTGGACGTTTCCTGAATCTGCTCGCGGATGTTATCCATGCCGTTGATCGTCGCCTGTACCACTTCGGCGCCCTTGTTGGCGATGGCTACCGAACGTTCCGCTACCGCAGAGGATTCAGAGGCGTTGGCAGATACCTGGTCAATGGAAACCGCCATTTCGTTGATCGCCGCAGAAGCGCCGGCAATTTCCTGGGCCTGGTGCTCAGAAGCCTCAGCAAGGTGCATCGCAGTGGCCTGGGTTTCCTGGGCTGCTGAGGATACCTGTACCGCTGTTTCGTTAATCGCCGATACCAACGAACGCATCTGGTCGATGGCGTAGTTAATAGAGTCAGCAATCGCACCGGTAAAGTCTTCGGTTACCGTCGCAGAGGCAGTCAAGTCACCATCGGCAAGGTCAGCAATTTCGTCGAGGAGTCGCAAAATCGCCATCTGGTTCTGCTGGTTCTGGCTTTCCGTTTCTTCCAGATCGCGACGGGTTGACTGATAAGACAAATAACCCAGAGCAATCATGATCATGATAGCGAACACTGCAGCACCGTATCCCAGCGCCTGCAGCACCGCTCGTTCGTCGGCTTCAGTAAGAATGGTTTCGGTCAGTTCTGATGTCTGGTTCAGCAACACTCGAGAATTAACAAAGATGCTGTCGGATGCCTCACGAACCTGGAACAGTTCCGGCGACGTTTCAAGAATCTCGTCTACTGATCCGGATACGAATTCAAACAATTCGGAAACTTCAGAGAGAGCCAGTACCGCTTCATCGTCCGTTACCTTGGAAATATTCATCGCCACGTTGCCCTGCACCATGCCGTTCAGTACCCGACCAAACAGCGAGGCATCCCGGCCAAACGCATCGGCCGCCATGACAGCGTCTTCGCCACCGGTCAACACTTTGTTAACAGAACGAACAATCCGCTCCGCCAACCAGGATTGACGCTGGGCTACCGCCACCTGGTCAGCAGGCGCGTCGTTATCAAGTAAAATTTCTACAATCTCATCGTATTCCACCTGCAGCTGGGGAATCGTTTCTGAGAGCGTCGCGGCAACTTCATGCAGAGAAAGGATAATATCCTGGGCGCGAATAATCTGGTCGGCGTTTTGGCTGACACCATCCCAGACTTGCTGCACGTTGGTCATCGTCGCCACTTCTGCCGGTTCGAGGCCGGTCTCTGGATTACCATTGTTCAGATAATTCCAGCGAAGTTCAAACTTGTCACGGGCCACCCGCAGCTGCTCGAACGCTTCACGGTTACCGGACGCCGCTTCCACGGCGTTGGTCGCCATTTCCTGCGACAACACCCGCAACTCGCCAGCATGTTCAATGTATTGTTCATCCCGGTTCTGCAAACTGTTTACATAGACCGTGATACCAATAAACAAGCCAAGACATGTGACCAGCAGCACTGCCAGAACACCATTGACTCCGTTCTTCAAAACCGTCGAAAAGACGTTACCAGCTTTCGAACTCATGCCCTTGTCTCCACACTTACTGCATGCATTATCCTGGCGCCCCGAATGGAGTCACCTCAGAACCCGGTCAAACCGCGATCTGCATAAACTCCGGGGATTGAATCAGTTCGTCAATACGGAAAATCGACCAGACCTTTTCATTCCGGTCAAAGCCGTGGCGAGTGTATTTTTCCAATGCCGGGTCGACCTGAGCCAATTCGCTCATGGTATCCATCGGAAACTGCTGCATCCCCAACACAGCATCCACCAGCAAACCCGTCAATACATCGCCCTGCTCTACCACCAACACCCGACGGGAACGCCAGTTAGCCTTACCTGTCAACCCCAGCATGCCAGCCAGATCCATGACTGGAACAAGACGGCCTCGAACATTGGCCACGCCCAGTACCCAGCTACGAACACCGGGTACCTTGGTCATCCTGGGAGGCTGCAATATTTCTGCTACCTGCCCCATATCTGCCACAAACTCGTAACCTGCCAGCATAAAACCGACACCCCGCCAATAGGTAACAACCTCGATCTGCTGTGGCAGCTCAGAGGCATTACGGCGACTGCGTTCGGCAATGCTGACGAGCAGCGCAAATGGGCTCATCGCTACTTGGCCATAACCGAATTGATTTCAGACAGCAAAATGCTTTCCGACACCGGTTTCACCAGATAGCCACAGGCGCCCTGACGCTTGCCCCACACCCGGTCAGTTTCCTGATCTTTAGTGGTCACGATAATAACCGGAATTTCTGCGGTTTCTGCGTCCTTGGTCAGCTGACGGGTCGCCTGAAAACCATTCAGTCCAGGCATGACAATATCCATCAGTACTACGTCCGGCTTTTCCTGTTTTGCCAGCGCCACGCCGTCCGCACCATTTTCGGCGGTGAGGACTTCATGACCATTTTTCTCCAGCATGGAACGAAACACTTCGGTTTCTGTTGGAGAATCGTCTACTACCAGAATGCGAGCCATGCTTGGTACCCCTTAATGCTTCGCGTGCTTATCTTATGATTTTACGTATTGCCGGATAGAACCCAGCAGCTCGTCCTTACTGAACGGCTTGGTGAGATATTCGTCAGAACCTACAATGCGGCCCTTTGCCTTATCGAAAAGACCGTCTTTACTTGAAAGCATGATCACTGGCGTGGACTTGTACTTGGAATTGTTTTTTATCAGCGCGCAGGTCTGATAGCCATCCAGGCGCGGCATCATAATATCGACAAAAATAATATTCGGGCTGGTGTCTGCGATTTTGGCGAGGGCATCAAAGCCATCGGTTGCCGTAATCACCTCGCAGCCTACTTTTTTCAGCAGCGTCTCTGCTGTGCGACGAATGGTCTTGCTATCGTCGATGACCATCACTTTGATATTTTGAAAGTTGTCGTCCATATAAGGGCCTTAACCATCCGATCGTTAATTGCTGTTTCCGGCCGCGACCGCATGCGTGTGACGTTACGGTGCACTTTTGTATCACACATTAATGTACCAAGCTATAAGGTTCCCATGTCAAAACTGTTTCACCGAACAGAGACCTGATTGATATAGAATCCAGATCAGACTTTTATTACGGGGAAAACAGAATGGCCAGAAAACTCGGGGTTGTCATGGATCCCATTGATACCATCAGCGTCAAGAAAGACACATCGCTCGCCTTGCTGAACGCAGCACAAACACTTGGCTGTGAGCTTTTTTACATGGAACAGGCCGACTTGTATATTGACACAGGCCGCGCAATGGCGCGAATGGCCCCTCTGAGCGTCAGTCTGGATCCCGACCACTGGTTTGATCTGGGTGAATGGCAACACCAGCCATTAACCGATCTCGACATTGTACTAATGCGTAAGGATCCGCCCTTTGATGGCGAATTTATCTACAGCACTTATATTCTGGAACTGGCGGAACAAGCGGGCGTGCTGATCGCCAACAAACCCCAAAGCCTGCGTGATTGTAATGAAAAAGTGTTTGCCACGCACTTTCCTGAGTTGATGAGCCCCACCATGGTGACTCGCAGCGCCGAGCTGCTGCGGCATTTTCATCAGCAACACAAGGATGTCATTTTTAAGCCACTGGATGGCATGGGTGGCTCCTCGATCTTTCGCCTGAAGCATGACGACCCGAATGTCAGCGTTATCATCGAGACCCTGACCAACCACGGCCGCCAGCAAATCATGGCGCAAAAGTTCATCCCGGATATTACCGAGGGTGACAAGCGTATCCTGATGATTGACGGCGAACCGGTGCCTTACTGCCTGGCCCGTATTCCGGCCAAAGGAGAAACCCGGGGCAACCTGGCGGCAGGTGGCCGTGGTGAAACACGCCCCCTGTCAGATAACGATTTTGCCATCGCCAGACAGATCGGCCCGGAATTAAAAAAACGGGGCTTGTATTTTGTTGGTCTGGATGTGATTGGCAGCTGCCTGACGGAAATCAATGTCACCAGCCCGACCTGCGTGCGGGAAATCAGCCGCGATTCGGGCATTGATATCGCCAGCCAGCTGATCTCAACATTATTGGCAAAACTCGACTGATTCACTGAATCAGTCAGTATCGACAGGTGTTGATCCCCGGCAGGTGGACAAAAGCCGGGGATCAGCGCAGACTGCGCAGTCATTGCCACCCGCCATTTTTAACCGAAGCCGTTCTGCGACAGATACCCCCATGACTGCTGCCGTTGTCTCCAGTTCCGATCGTCTAGTTTTTGCCCTGTTTCTGGCCTTGCTGATTCACGCCATGATTGTATTGGGTGTCAGCTTCAGTCCAGACGACCGCAGCAATCTGTCAAAAACACTCGAAGTTACCCTGGCCAGCTATCGCAGCGACAAGGCACCGGAAAAAGCCGACTTTCTCGCCCAGGAAAACCAGGAAGGTAGCGGCACGGAAGAAGATGCCCGTATGCTGACAACCGACGTCAAGGCACCTTTCCAAAGTAACGACATTACTCCTGCCTCAGTGCAGAAGCAGGAAGTATCCGCCCCCAAAGCTATTGCCAACACGCCATCTCCAGTAACCACCACTGCGGCCAGCACCATCAAGGCCATCAGTCGCGAAAAACAACCACCCGCCGAAGCCAAACCGGTTCCCGAAGGCCCGCAAAAAATGCTGTTGCAGCGCAGCCTGGAAATGGCCAGCCTGGAAGCCAAACTCGACAGTATGCGCCAGGCCTATGCCAAACGACCGCGAGTCCAGCGCCTGACGGCAGCCTCAACCATGAAGGCCAGCGACGCCTACTATGTCAATTCCTGGCGCAGCAAAATTGAAAAGATGGGCACACTCAATTACCCGAAAGAAGCAGAGAACTGTTTTGATAACTGTCGCCTGAGAGTGTTGGTGTCTATTAACCCGAATGGCACTATCAACGACCTTGAAATCCTCGAATCGTCTGGCCGCAAAGTGCTCGACGATGCAGCGCTGCGCATTGTGCGCATGTCGGCCCCTTTTGCCCCGTTTACCGACGAGATGCGCAAAACCACCGACATCCTCGAAATCATCCGTACCTGGCAATTCAAGGGTAACCGTTACCTCTCGGAAGGCTCCTGATGAAAGAACTCAACAGCCTCGGCAACCAGCTGCTGATCGCCATGCCGCAACTGCAAGACAGCTGGTTTGAAAGCGCCGTCATTTACCTTTGTGAACACGATCAGGATGGCGCTATGGGACTGGTGCTAAACAAGCCGCTCGATGTCGATTTTGCCGCCGTTTGTGAACAACTGGCGATTACTCGCCATCAAGACATTAACGCCGTTATGCTCGGCGGTGGCCCCGTCGGCACAGAGCAGGGCTTTATCCTGCATCAACAGCCCGGCCACTGGAATGCCACCGAAACCATCAGTGCCTTTGCCCATCTGACTTCCTCCAAAGACATTTTGACAGCCATTGGCCAGGGGGCCGGGCCGGATAACTACCGACTAGCACTGGGTTATTCCGGTTGGGGCCCAGGGCAACTGGATGAGGAAATTCTCGGCAATAGTTGGCTGACCGTTGAAGCCGACGCCGAGTTACTGTTTGACACACCTCCGGAAACACTTTACCAGGCTGCACTGAACCGCCTGGGTGTCAGCGGCTCAGCCTTGTCTGCCCAGATAGGCCATGCCTGATGAGTCACATTCCTGCTCGTGTCATGCAAGTCATGGCGTTTGATTTTGGTACCAAACGAATTGGTGTCGCCATTGGCCAACGCCTGACTGGCAGCAGTAGCGCCCTGACACCGCTCAAAGCAAACGATGGCGTACCCAACTGGGATACCCTGACCGCACTGGTCAATGAATGGCAGCCGGATGCCTTTGTGGTTGGCCTGCCATTAAATATGGACGGCAGTGCCAGTGACATGAGCACCCGTGCCGCCAAATTTGCCCGACGCCTGGAAGGCCGTCTGCACAAGCCGTCGTTTACCCACGACGAGCGCCTGACCAGCTATGAAGCCAAAGGCATGGTGATCGCCGATAGCGGTGAGCGCGATTTTGGCCGACACTCGGTTGATGGTCTGGCAGCACAATTGATTCTCGAAAGCTGGATGGGCGAACACCCTCGCCCCGATGACGCGCAGTAACAGGGAGAAGCCCCATGCAATTACCGGATATTCAGCTCGCCTGCAGCACACTGGCAACCGCACTGGGCAGCCACCTGCAGCAACACAAGATTGAACAACCGCTGATCATTGGCATTCGTACCGGTGGCGTCTGGATTGCCGAGCGGCTGCATCAGCAACTGCAACCGCAAGAGCCGCTTTACAGCGTCGACATCAGCTTTTATCGCGACGACTTTACCCGTCACGGCCTGCACCCCGAAGTCAAAGGGTCTGAATTGCCCGACACCATTGAAGACCGCCACGTGGTACTGGTCGACGACGTGATCATGAGCGGCCGCACTGTACGGGCAGCCATCAACGAGCTGTTTGACTACGGTCGTCCGGCCAGCATCACCCTGGTTGCGCTGTTTGATATTGGCCGCCGCGAATTACCGATTCAGCCTGACGTTTGCGCCGCTCGCCTGACGCTCGACGACGGCCAGCTGATCAAGCTCAGTGGCCCGGAGCCATTGGCCATCAGCCTGCTCTGACACTCGTATTCGGGGTGCTCTGGCATCCCACCCGGTTTGGTTACAACACACATGGTTCTCCTATGACAACTGATCCCAGCCAGCTTCAGCTCACTGCAGACGGCAGGCTAAAACACTTTCTGACCACCGAAGGACTCAGCAAGGCATTGCTGACCGAAATCCTCGACACCGCCGATTCCTTTATCAGCACCCAGGAGCGGGCCGTCAAAAAAGTCCCGCTGCTGCGCGGCAAAACCGTGGTTAACCTGTTTTTTGAAAACAGCACCCGCACCCGCTCGACCTTCGAGCTGGCCGCCACCCGCCTGTCGGCCGATATTCTCAACCTCGACATCCAGCGCTCAGCGACTGCCAAGGGTGAAACTCTGATGGACACGCTGTGGAATCTGGAAGCCATGTATAGCGATATGTTTGTCGTCCGTCATGCGGACTCCGGTGCCGCCCACTTTATTGCCGAACAGGTCACCCCCAACGTCGCCATCATCAATGCCGGAGACGGACGCCATGCGCACCCGACCCAGGCAATGCTCGACATGTTGACCATTCGTCGCCACAAGCAACAAATAGAAGGACAGATCGTTGCCATCGTTGGCGATATTCTGCACTCCCGCGTTGCCCGCTCCCAGATCCATGCCCTGTTGGCACTGGGCGCAGCGGAAGTCCGCGTGGTTGGCCCGGCTACCCTGCTGCCGAAAGACATCGAGTCGTTAGGGGCCAAAGCCTACTACGACCTGAATCTGGCATTACGAGACTGCGACGTGGTGATCATGCTGCGACTGCAAAAAGAGCGGATGCAAAACGCCTTGCTGCCCAGTGAAAGCGAGTTTTTCAAACTCTACGGTCTGACCACCGACAAGCTGGCCCTGGCCAAACCCGACGCCATCGTTATGCACCCAGGCCCGATCAACCGTGGCGTCGAGATTGAATCCGCCGTTGCCGATGGCCCTCAATCCGTCATTCTCAATCAGGTCAGTTATGGTATCGCCGTTCGCATGGCGGTGATGGCCATGGCCATGAGTGGACAACAGGCCAGTCAGCAAGAAGCATTACATTCCACAGAGGCCGCCGAATGAAATACCTGCATATTCGTGATGCCCGCGTCATTGCACCAGCCCAGCAACTGGATGCCGTCTGTGACCTGTATCTGGCCGAAGGCCGGATTCGCGCCATTGGCCAAAAACCAGCCGGTGGCACCATAGAATCAACCCTCGATGCCCAGGGCCACTGGCTGGTGCCCGGCTTTATCGACCTCAGCAGTTACCTCAACGAACCGGGCTACACCCAGCGCGGCACCATCGCTAGCGAAACCCGGGCGGCGGCGGCGGCGGGATTCAGCCAGGTGTGTGCCCAGCCGTTAACCAAACCCGTTGCTGACAGCCCGGCGGTTATTCAGCTAATGCAAGACAAAGCCAGCAGCGCTGGGTATTCAAGGGTCTTGCCACTGGGGGCACTGACCCAGGGACTGGCGGGCGAGCAGCTGGCGAACATGGTCAGCTTGCGTAATGCCGGCTGTATTGCCCTGAGTAACGCCCGTCAGCCAATCAAGGACAGCTACGTTCTGCGCCGCCTGATGGAATACGCCGCTACCTACGATATTCTGCTGTTTTTATCCGCTGATGACGCTGCACTCTCCAACGGCGGAGTGATGCACGAAGGCCCAACCGCGACCCGCATGGGCCTGGCCGGGATTCCGGAAACGGCCGAAACCATCGCGCTGGCGCAAATCCTGTTACTGGTTGAACAAACCGGTGTACGCGCTCATATCAGCCAACTGAGTTGTGCTCGCAGCGTCAGCATGCTGAACGACGCTCGCCAGCGCGGCCTGCGGGTCAGTGGCGATGTCGCATTAGCCAACCTCTGTTATACCGATGCCCAGGTCAACGGCTACAACAGTCGTTACCACGTGTTACCGCCACTGCGTTGCGAGTCCGATCGACAGGCGCTGCTGGCAGCCATCAACAACGGTGAACTGGCGATTTGTTCCAATCACCAGCCCCACGAAATTGCCGCCAAAAAAGCCCCCTTTGCCGATGCAGCAGCGGGTATGGCCATGTATGACCTGTTTATCGGACTGCTGCTGGAACGGGTCAATTGCGGCGAGCTGACGCTGAATGCAGCACTGTCGGCACTGAGTTCAGTCCCGGCAGCCACGCTCGGGTTACGTTCCGGTTTCGAAGAAGGCCAGCTATTTAATGCCAGCCTGATCAACCCGCAGCAACAGGATAGCTACGGCCGCTCTGGCCAGGTAGTCGCCACCTTTGTTGAGGGTTTCAAAGTCTTCCGGCGTCAACCCTGATGGTTGGTAAACAGCCCGACCAATAAACCGACGCAATCCATACCCAACAAATATATCCAGCAGGGCAGGCCAATCGATACAGGCCTCCTATACTGGATATATGCCCTTACCCATCCCGCTCCCCGATCATTTCCAGCTACGCCAGTGGCAAGACAATTTTTTGCAGCTGAATCAGCAGCGGCTCTCCAATGCCCGCACGCAACTGCACGTGCGACAACAACGACTGCTGGATCTGCTACCGCTGCTGCTGCACGTCAATCACCCACAGTTGCCCGGTTTTGTCGATCATCAGACACCTTGCGGGATTGATCACTACCAGGTCACGGCCAACACCGAACAGGCGTTACGGCATTTGATTCGATCCATCCCGAGCCTGAACCAGGCTCCCCCTGCCCATTACGCCATCGGCGGGCTTTACCTCATGGGCAGCATGGGTTCACTGGCCCAGAACCGCCACAGTGATCTCGATATCTGGGTCTGCCTCAATCAGCCGCTTGACCCGGCACAGCAAGAAAAGCTGCAGAACCGGTGCCAGCGCATCGAGAAGTGGGCCGCCAGCCACAACACCGAAGTACACCTGTTTATTATGGATCTGGAAGAATTCCGTCGAGGCCAACAACAGGCAGCCAGCGGCGAAGACTGTGGTACCAGCCAATACCTGCTGTTGCTGGACGAGTTCTACCGCAGTTCCGTCTGGCTGGCAGGGCGCTACCCGCGCTGGTGGCTGATCCCGGAACAAAGTGCTGGCAACAAAAGCAATTCAACCAGTGATCAATACTGGCAAGAGCTGATCAATCGGCATCAAATCAAGGCCGACCAGTGGCTGCACTTTGGCGACATCAGCACCATTCCGGTGGATGAGTTTTTGGGTGCCGCACTCTGGCAGTTACACAAAGGCATGAGCGGCCCCTACAAGGCGCTGCTGAAACTGCTGCTGTATCGCGAATACGCCAGCCAATACCCGAAGATTCAGCCGTTGTGCCAGGATCTGAAGCACAACATCCACAACAACCGCACCACCAGCCGCGACAGCGATGCCTACCTGCTGATGCTGGAGCGCGTCAGCCAGAGCCTGACCAACCAGCAACCCGCACGACTGGAGCTGATCCGACGGGCGTTTTACGACAAGACCGGTCTCAAACTCAGTCGCCTAACACTGGCTGCACGCCAACAGGACTGGCGCGCCAAACTGATGCAGCAGCTGACAACCGAATGGCAATGGTCAGAAGCGGATCTGTTCGAACATGACAGCAAGGCGCAGTGGTCGCCGCAGCAAGTCTTCCGCGAGCGTAATGACCTGGTGGCCGAATTACTCGGCAGTTACCGCAGTCTCAGCCAATTCAGTCAACGCCATGCCAACACCTTGCACATCAGTCCGACCGATATTCAGACCCTTGGCAATCAGCTGATTGCCGCCTTTGACTCACGACCGGGTAAAATCATCCAGATCAACCCTGGCATCAGCCCATCGCTGGCACAAAGCCAGCTGACCCTGTTGCGCTATCCCGGCGTCTGGCAACTGGCACCGGGGTATTGGCAAAAACCCCCACCGGATCACCGCATTCTGCGCCAAAGTCCAAGCCTGATCGAATTACTCGCCTTTGCCATCAGCAACAGTCTGATCAACCGCGATACCCGCATCAGCTGCTACCCGGACGACGCCATTAGTCGCTACGAATTAACCCGTACTCTGGCCACCCTGGCCGGGCAGATGATACGTCACCGCTCGCTACCCGACTGGTCAAAAGGCCCTGCCATTCAGTCATTAACCGTGTTTATTAACGTCACTACCGACCCACTGGAACGTTACAGCCAGGCTGGTTTACAAAAACTCAGTGACCAGAATGACGCGCTCAACTTCAGCAGCAGCCATCACAATCTGGTTTCAACCATTGATATCCTCGCCTGCAACAGCTGGAACGAATGGCAGGTCTACCGTTTCCAAGGAGAACAGGCATTGAATGAAGCGCTGTGTCTACTGATGCCACTGCTGGCCGACCGCCAACAGCGAGCCTCACTGGAAATACACAGCTTCAGCAAGCATCGCGCCGCCCGTGTTCGCCAGCGTACCTTGCAGTTACTCTCATCCGCCCTCGCCCACTACCGCCGCCGTCAGGGGCGCTTCCTGTATCAGCTGGGTGAACGCTGCTACAGCCTTGAGGCCTGTACACCGGCATCCAAAGACACCGCGCCGCGCTGGCAAGTGATTGCCCTGAATGACACGCCAACCCTGATGACTCACCTGGCGCAACCGGCGTCGCACTTTTGTCCAAGCGCCGTCGATCGCTGGGTGAGCCAACTGCCGCTGCCGCTCAACGAGCTGATGTTGCATTGCCAGCCACGCCGCTGGCAGCTGTTTTATCAGCGTCAGGGAGACCAGCTGGATTTCTATCTGGTCGACGAATGGGCCGCATTAGTGCATCAGCGCATACGCCGGACAGAACTGGCTCACTGGCTGCTACCCACTTTGCGCTTTCTGCGCCGGTTGCAACAACGCTGGCATGGCGACCACCCGCAGTTTGAGGGGCTGGCCCTGTACGAACTGAAAGCACCGACCGATAACAACCGTCCTGCCAGCAGCAGCGAGGCGGCGGGCCTCTGGCAGGTACGGCAGCGGGACATTCCCGTCCTGGCAGAAACGCCCGCTGCCATTGAGCTGACCGCCCGGTTTGATATCGATAACCAGCCAACCCTGTACTGTAACTATGCCGAATTCAGCATCTGGCAACATGGCCAGCATCTCTATCGGGATATCAGCGCCGCCGTTATACAACGACGCAGTCAACAGCAGCACTATCCGTGCTATCTCAGTGACGTCGTCTTCGCCGACCCTGGCAATCAGTTGCTACTGACGCACTGGCAGCAGAAGCAGGTGCTGGAGGCCAAAATCAATCAGGCCATGCAAAGTAACCGCTGAATAACGCCACACGGGTTCTTACCAATCAAGACAGCCTGCACAGGCGGTGTATAATGCGTGCAAATTCAAGATACAGAACCCGCGCGCCAGTCCATCGCCCATCTGAGTCGTTTGACCAGAGCCAGACACTGGCAACGCCCGCAAGCAGATTATTCCATTGCCCATGACAAACCTGATTTGCCGTCTGCCATCGCTGCCTCTACTGACCGCCCTGTTACTGGCGGCACTGGTACTCAGCGGCTGTGGTCAAAAAGGCCCTCTGTATCTGCCCGACCAACCTGATACGGAAACGACCCGCTAAATGTCAGCCTTTACTTACCAGCAGGGCAGCCTGCACGCCGAACATGTCGACCTTGCCCAGCTCGCAAACCAGCATGGAACGCCACTGTATGTGTACTCACGCGAGGCACTGGAACGCCAGTATCGTGCCTATGACGAAGCACTGGGAGAGTGGCCGCACCAGGTCTGCTTTGCGGTCAAAGCCAACTCCAATATCGCGGTCTTGAATGTCCTGGCACAGCTCGGTGCAGGGTTTGATATTGTCAGCCTGGGTGAACTGGAGCGGGCACTGGCTGCCGGTGGCGACCCCACTCGCATGGTGTTCTCCGGGGTTGGCAAACAGGCCATCGAAATGCGCCGCGCGCTCGAAGTCGGGGTTGGCTGTTTTAACCTCGAATCGGAAGACGAGCTGGAACGTCTCAATGACGTTGCCACCGCGATAGGGGTTATTGCCCACGTATCAGTACGGGTCAATCCAGACGTGGATGCCCAGACACACCCCTATATTTCTACCGGACTGAAAGACAACAAGTTTGGTATCGATATCGAACGCGCTCCGGCGGTTTACCAGCGTGCCACCAGCCTGCCCGGTATTCAGGTGATCGGCGTCGACTGCCACATTGGCAGCCAGCTGACCTCGATTGATCCCTTTCTTGACGCCCTCGATCGCCTGCTGGCACTGATTGATGAACTCGCCACTCTGGGAATAACCATCAACCACCTCGACCTCGGTGGCGGTCTCGGCGTCTGCTACCGCGACGAACAGCCCGCCAGCCCAGCCAGCTATATCGCTGCGGTCAAGGAACGTCTGGCCGGTCGGTCACTGACACTGATTTTTGAACCGGGTCGCTCGATTTGTGCCAACGCGGGCGTATTCCTCACCAAAGTGGAATACCTCAAACTCAACCAGCACAAGAACTTTGCCATTATCGATGGCGCCATGAATGACCTGATTCGCCCGGCGTTGTATTCCGCCTGGCAAGAGATCCGGCCAGTGGCAGCATCCAGCGACGCGCCAGTCCGTTGTTACGACCTGGTTGGCCCGGTCTGTGAAACTGGCGATTTTCTCGGTAAAGACCGTGATCTGGCACTGCAACAGGGTGATTTACTGGCAGTGATGTCTGCCGGAGCCTACGGCTTTGTGATGGCTTCCAACTACAACAGCCGTGGCCGCCCGGCAGAAATCATGGTCGACGGTGACCAGGCTCACCTGATTCGCCGCCGCGAAACCATCGAACAACTGTTCGAGAGCGAAGCCTTGTTGCCGGTGCGCACATGAGAGTCAAGTTCAGCAAAATGCAGGGACTTGGTAACGACTTTGTCGTCATAGACCTTGTCACCCAGACTGGCCGCATCAGACCCGAACGGGTAAGAGAACTGTCGGATCGTCATTTTGGTATCGGCTTCGATCAGATGCTGATTGTCGAGCGCCCGACCCGGCCCGACGTCGACTTCCGCTATCGCATTTATAATGCCGATGGCAGTGAAGTGGAAAATTGCGGCAATGGTGCCCGCTGCTTCGCCCGTTTCGTCAACGAACAGATGCTCACCGGCAAGCGTGACATTCGGGTAGAAACCGCCAACGGCATTATCGAACTGCACCTGACCAGCGACGGTCAAGTGGTGGTTGATATGGGTCAGCCAATTCTGACACCGGCCGACATCCCCATGATCGCGGAACAGTTCATGCCGGAATATCACCGCCATGTCCCCGGCATTGGTGACGTTCGTTTTGGTGCAGTTTCCATGGGCAACCCCCATGCCGTTATTCGGGTTAACGACGTCGACAGTGCCCCGGTACACGAATGGGGGCCCATCATCGAATCGTGTGAATATTTTCCTAACCGGGTCAATGTCGGTTTTATGCAAGTCGTTAACAGCCACGCTATTCGTTTGCGGGTATTTGAACGGGGCAGCGGAGAAACCCTGGCCTGCGGCACCGGAGCCTGTGCTGCCGTCGTTTCCGGGCAGCTGCGCGGCTGGCTCGAACCCGGTGTGACTGTGTCCCTGCCGGGTGGTCAGCTGAACATTGACTGGGATGGCAAATCCAGTGTCCGAATGACCGGCCCCGCCGTGACTGTTTACGATGGACGGGTTAATCTCTAACTCGCCAGTTGTTGAAAAACGCTTTCTGACGGAACCAAGGTAAGGATCACATGAGCCAGCAACCCCGACTCACCGACGCCGATGTCGTGCAGTACCTGGAAGATCATCCCGAGTTTTTTGTTGGCAAGGACGACCTGTTGTCCCGTTTGCGGGTGCCTCACGCCACCAGTGGCGCGACCAGTCTGATTGAGCGTCAGGTTCAGGTACACCGGGATCGTAATATCGAGCTGCGTCAGCGGCTGTCCGACCTGCTCGAAAATGCGCGCCGGAACGACCAGTTGTTTGAAAAGACCCGCCGCCTGGTACTGGCCCTGATCGAAGCCAACAGCTGGCTGGCTATCCATACCGCCCTGGACGATTCACTGCGTAATGACTTTGGTGTGCACGCCTGGGTCATGTTGCACTTTACCGAGCGACAGCTGGAACGCCCGCTGGTAGCGGTTCGCAACCAGGAACAACAGCGTAATATCCACCGCCTGTTCAAGGGTCACCGGGCCATTTGTGGCCAGCTGCCCAAAGCCGATATGGCCGCCCTGCTCAATCTTGACACCACCGACATGGAATCCATTGCGGCGGCACAGATTCGTGGCCAGGATAATCACGGTCTGCTGGTATTAGCCAGTCAGGATGGCAGCTATTATCGCACCTCCATGGATACCCTGTTTCTGGATTACCTCTGTGACGTACTGGCATTACGCTTACAACAGACCCCGGTCAACCGTTAGATAAGGCAACTTTTTTGGCTCTGAAACTGATCACCCTCGATCTCGACGACACCCTCTGGCACACCGCACCGGTGATGCGCCGCGCCGAACAGGCCTGCTATGACTGGATCTGCGCACACTGTGCCGGTTTCGCCGATCTTTACAGCCTGGAAGGGTTACGCCAATACAAGTCTGAACTGGCGGAATGCTACCCGTCGCTGCAACACCAGATGTCGCAACTCCGGTTCGAAACCTTGCGCCGCGCCGCCATGCAGACCGGCTGCGACCGCAATAGCGCCCGTGCTCTTGCCGACAGCGCCTTTGCTGTCTTTGCCCATGAACGCAGCACACTGGAATTATTTGCCGGGGCTGAAGTGATGCTGCAACAACTGGCGACACACTGGCCATTGATCGCCGTGACCAATGGCAATGCCGATCTGGAAAAAGTTGGCATCCGGCATTATTTTAGTGCTCACCTGAATGCTGAAACCATCGGTGCCGCCAAACCAGCCCCCGATCTCTTTCATGCCGCACTGGCCCATGCCGTTGTCGAACCGCATGAGTGCCTGCATATCGGCGACCATCCGCACCACGATATCGACGCCGCCCATGCCGCTGGCCTGCATACCCTGTGGGTCAATCTGAACGAGAGCCCTTGGCCTGATGCCTTTGCCAGCCCGACATTACAGGTCAGCGTCTTGTCCGACGTGGTCGAACAGATTACTCAATGGCAGCGACAGCTATCTCACTGAAGCGCCGTGCAGCACCGTGAGCAGCAATGGATCAGATAGGTCGGCTGCCATAATTGGATTGTGGCTTACGTGGTGGATCGGCCATCACGTTGTCGTCTACTTGCTGAATCCGGCCACCGCGCGACAGAAAGGCTTCAACATCACCTTCAAGCGAATCACGCAGCTCGTTGTGCGCCGTTGACGACACCTGCAGGCTGTCATCCTGATCGCTCGCTTTGGTAGCGCCACGTTTTTTTACTTGCGGCCGGGCATCACCGTCGGCGTCCTGGTCGGTCTCATCATCGTGTATTTCGAAGTCGTCATCAGACATGTCATGGTCCTATTCTTGATACAAGCCCATTACATATAGACCACCATGGCAAACCCGGTGCGTCTCGATACAATTGTTTACAAAAAGTACGATTCCCGACCGGGTTAGCCAGGGGATACACAGGTCTGTCGGCGGATTCTGAATTTGCGAATACGGCGGTACAACGTGGGCCTGGAAACCCGCATCACACGGGCGACTTCACTGAGGTTCCAATCGTGTTGATCCAGTAACATAACGAGTGCCTGTCCTTCTTCGGTCAGCACAGCAGTATGAGTCAATTCAGGTCGGGAAAGACTGGCAGCGGTCTCACCCGCAGCCACGACACCAGTCTCACTACCACCAGCCTCACGACCACCAGCCTCACGACCACCGACCTCGCTACCTGGCAGCTTGTCACCCTGGCCAGTGCCACGAAGTTCCGGCAAATCTGCCAGAGTAATAACGTCACTGCTGCTGTTGGCTTCTGCATAGGCCAGTACATTAACCAGCTCACGCACATTGCCGGGCCATGAGTGAGCCAATAAAGCACTGATAACATCGGCGCGCAGGCGTAGCTCCGGTCGTTTCAGTTTTTGTTTCAGCTCGGCCAGCAAGGAGCGAATCAAAAATTCTCGATCCGCCCGTTGTCTCAATGGCGGCAAGGTCAGGGTGGCGCCGTTAAGCCGGTAATACAAATCAGCCCGGAATTCGTTGCGTTCAATCATCGCCTGGATATTGTGATGGGTCGCTGCAATGACCCGACAATCGACAAATACCGGTTTATCAGCTCCCAGAGGCGTCACCTCACCTTCCGCCAGCACTCTTAGCAAACGGGTTTGCAGCGGCAACGGCATGTCACCAATCTCGTCCAGAAACAAGGTGCCACCATCGGCTTGCTGAACCAGCCCTTTCGCCCCTCTGCTACGCCCACCGGTAAACGCACCGGCGCTATACCCAAACAATTCGCTCTCAATCAGGGATTCCGGTATGGCGGCGCAGTTAAGCGCGACAAAGGGCTTTTGGCGGCGATGACCACTGGCGTGAATGGCAGTGGCGAGCATGTCTTTGCCCGTCCCGGTCTCGCCCAGTATCAGCAAGTTAACATCACGCTGGCGAAAGCGTTTGGCCTGTTCGATTGTCTTGCGCATGGCGGCATCATCACCGGCCAGTCGATCCAGCGGCGGCACACGCTCAAGCGGACGGGCAGACTCTTTGCCAAGCCGACCGTGAGTCGATGGGTCATGCTGGCGCTTTGGTTCAATCAGCGTGCCAAACACCGTCTGATCATTCAGGGACAACCGGAACGCCTGCACGCCATCAGCACTGATCTGGTTGATGGCCAGAATATCGTCCCAGCGGCTGGCCAGTAATTCTGGCAAGGATGGCGCGGCCTGAACCGCAGCCGTTTCATCGCGAGCAGTGGGCACCCACATCGGATTGTCCGCCAGTAGCAAACGACCAGCAGTATTGGCAGCGACAATCGTGCCGGTGTCATCCAGCGCCAACAGCACTCGGCCATTAAGGGCGACAAACTCACGCGAGTCGTCGCAACGGAACACCAGATGGCGACGATAGCGCCGGAGAAAATAGGCGTCTTCAATCATGCGGGCGTAAAGCTGGGTCAGATGCAAAGCAAACATCTGGCTATCCCGCGCAGCAGGTGAATTCAGCGCCGAAATATCCAGAACCGCAATCAACTCACCAGAGGGGCCAAAGATCGGAGCGGCGGTGCAGGTCAAGCTGATGTGGGCACCATCGAAGTGGTCACCCCGGTGACAGGTCAATGCAGTCTGCTCCTGAATACAGGTTCCCACTGCACAGGTTCCGGCATAACTTTCGTCCCAGTCAGCGCCAAGATATAGCCCCGCCTGCCTTAACTTGTCGTCCAGATCCCGCTCACCATGAAATTGCACCGTCACACCCGCGTGATCCGTCAGCAGCAAAACATAGCCAAGTCCATTAATACTGGCGTAGAGCTGGTTCACACCGGCACGGGCGACAGCCAGTAATTCATCGGCAGCATCCTGATGCTCTTTCAGGGTTGAACGGGTAACGATACGCGCTGGCTGTTTGCGCCCCGGCTGCAAGCCATACTGCTGCAAACAACGCCACCAGGAACGGCCGATCAGATCGGCAGCGGCAGGCAGTGGTGGCCGACGGGCAAATTCAGTGATCACTCGGGTGTGAGCACGGGCGCTGGCTGCCGCCGTTGAGTGAGTCAAATATTCCGGCACCTATCTCCATCCTTGCTGCCTGCTGGGCAGCCTATCTTGTTATTGGATGTGACCAGTCTAAAGAGACCAGGCCGCTGCTGTCACAGGCCCATTCGTTCCACCCTTGGCAAACGTTACAGCTGTAACGGCGATGATTCAGTTGTAGCGCCAGTGGCTTTACAGCTGTCTCGGAGGCTTATCTTCAAGGCATTCCTCTGCTATCCAAAATAATTCTGAAAACTTATAAATATCAATCGGTTAAAAATATTCCATGGCCCTGAAACCGGTCTGGCACAAGCACTGCAGTAGCCAACCAGAGACGTAAGCGTCCACATAAAAACAACAAGATATTGATCAGGAGTCATCCATGACCCGGAATACCCAAACCACTACAACACCCTCAACAATGCCCCCAACGCCCCCAACATCTCCACCTTCGACCCAGGCACAACACTGGCTCGATCAACTCAATCAGGCATTGCAGCACCGTGACCCCGCTGCAGCTGCGGCTCTGTTTGAACCACAAGGGTTCTGGCGCGATCTGGTTACCTTTACCTGGAACATCAAAACCCTTGAAGGACGGGAAGCAATTCAGGCCATGCTGACAGCAACACTGGCGCAGGTGCAGCCATCCAATTGGAGACTGGAGGAAGAGGCGACCGAAAACGATGGAGTAATCGAAGCCTGGATTTGCTTCAACACTGCAGTTGCCCACGGCCGGGGGCATCTGCGCTTGCGCCAGGGTCAAGCCTGGACCTTGCTGACCACCATGGTAGAGCTGAAAGACTTCCCGGAAAAACGCAACGCTCAACGTCCCCGAGGGGCCGAGCACGGCATTAATCGGCAGCGCCAGACCTGGCAAGAAAAACGCCAGCAAGAAGAAGCGCAACTGGGTTACGAGCAACAGCCCTATTGTCTGGTTATTGGTGGTGGCCAGGGCGGCATTGGTCTTGGTGCCCGGCTGCGGCAGCTGGAGGTGCCAACCCTGATCATCGACAAGCTGGAAAAGCCCGGTGATGCCTGGCGGCGGCGCTATAAGTCCCTGTGTTTGCATGATCCGGTCTGGTACGACCATATGCCGTATTTGCCCTTCCCCGATCACTGGCCAGTCTTCGCCCCCAAAGACAAGGTGGGCGACTGGCTGGAAATGTACACCAAAGTGATGGAGTTGAATTACTGGGGTTCCACCGAATGTATCTCGGCTCATTACGACGAACAGGCCGCAGAATGGGTCGTGCAGGTTAACCGCGCTGGCGAACCGCTGACCTTGCGCCCCAAACAGCTGGTACTGGCAACCGGGATGTCGGGGATTGCCAATATTCCTGACATTCGTGGCCAGGACAGTTTCGTCGGCGAACAACACCACTCCAGCCAGCATCCCGGCGGCGAAGCCTACGGCGGCAAGCACGTAGTGGTACTGGGAGCGAACAATTCCGCCCATGATATCTGCGCCGCCTTGTGGGAGCATGGTGCTGACGTCACCATGATCCAGCGTTCCTCCACCCATATCATCAAATCCGATACGTTAATGGAAAAGGTGTTGGGCGGCTTGTATTCGGAAGCAGCCGTGCAGAACGGCATGACCACATACAAGGCCGATCTGACCTTTGCTTCCATCCCCTTCAAGGTAATGCCAGAGTTTCATATTCCGATCTATAAAGAGGTCGCGAAACAGGATGCCGATTTTTACCAAAGCCTGGAAGAAGCCGGTTTTATGCTCGATTTTGGCGACGATGGCTCTGGCCTGTTTATGAAGTACCTGCGCCGGGCTTCCGGCTACTACATTGATGTCGGTGCATCCGAGCTGATTGCCAGTGGCGATATCAAGCTGAAAAGTCGTACCACCATCGAACAGATATTACCCCACTCAGTGATACTGACCGACGGTACCGAGTTACCTGCCGATCTGATTGTCTACGCCACCGGCTATGGTTCGATGAATGGCTGGGCCGCCCGGATCATCTCCCAGGAAGTGGCCGACAAGGTCGGCAAATGTTGGGGCATGGGATCGGCGACCAGCAAGGATCCGGGGCCGTGGGAAGGGGAATTACGCAATATGTGGAAACCCACCCACCAGCCGGCACTGTGGTTCCACGGTGGCAACTTGCACCAGTCGCGCCATTATTCCCAATATCTGGCGCTACAGATCAAAGCCCGCATGGAAGGTATTGCAACGCCCGTCTATGGCATGGAAGACGTCAATCACTTGTCTTGACTGACGCCTCTGTCCTGACAACCAGTCAGCCATCGCCAGACGGTTAACCGGTTCTGCTCCGTTTCGCACAGAAACCCGTATTGGCGGGGGCTTGCGAAGCGGAGTACTCAGGCCAACGCTTACAACTGCAAGTAGGTATAGGCCTGCATCGATTCCGACAGTTCACGCTGGAACATGGCCTTGTCGCTGTCATCCAGAGAACTCTGTTCCACCTGACTGATCAAGCGATGACGAATATCGTCGGCGTTAAAATTCACATAACCCAGCACCTTGGCAATATGATCGCCCCATACCGGATTGTGCAACGCTGGCTTGCCGTCTTCGTCCAGCACCACATCAACCGAGTCGGTATCACCAAACAGATTATGCAAGTCGCCAAGAATCTCCTGATAGGCACCAACCATAAAAAACGCCAACATATCACCCCGATTGACCGATGGCAGCGGCAGGCTGGTGCCCAGGCCGTCGTTTTCAACATAGTTATCGATACGGCCATCCGAGTCGCAGGTGATATCCTGCAATACGCCACGATAGGCCATCGGTTGATCAAGGCCACAAACCGGCAGAATTGGAAAAATCTGTTCAATACCCCAGATATCCGGCAACGACTGGAATAACGAAAAATTCACAAACACCTTGTCAGCCAGCTTCTCCTGCAACTCGTCCAGCAACGGTCGATGGGCACGATTCCCCGGATTGAGTTTTTCTACCAGTAACTGGCAAGTACGGGCATATAGCATCTCGACACTGGCGCGTTGCACGAGGGACAACAACCCAAGACTGAACGAAGCATGCGCCTCTGCGACCCAGTGCTGGACATCATGATACAGCTCCACCAGTCCGCTGCTGCGGGACTCCAGTAATAGCTCATAGGCCCGATACAAGCCCTTGAGACAAACCGGATCGTCCTCCTTCATCGGCTCCAGCTCACCATCTAACGGCCGCTCGTGATCAATGATTTCGGTGAGTAATACGGCATGGTGCGCGGTCATGGCACGCCCGGATTCGGTGATGATATGCGGTTCCTCGGCACCGATTTCGGCGCAAATATCCTTCATCGCCTCCACCACCTTGCGGGCGTATTCCTGCATGCTGTAGTTCATCGAACAGTAGCTGCGCGAGCGGGTGCCTTCATAATCGACCCCCAGACCGCCGCCGACGTCCAGCCATTGAACCGGCACTTCCAACTTCACCAGCTCGGCGAAAATACGACTGCATTCCCGCAAGCCGGTGTGTATATCGTGAATATTGGCCAACTGCGAACCGAGATGAAAATGCAGCAACTGCAAGGTGTCCAACTGACCTTGCTGACGCAACAGCTCGACCACCTGCAGAATTTGCAGCGCTGACAAGCCAAACTTGGACTTCTCGCCACCGGTATTCTGCCAGTTGCCCTTGCCGATGGTGGACAATCGCGCTCGCACCCCCAAACGCGGTTTGACACCAACCCGCTCAGCCTCGCGTAAAATCATCGGCAGCTCGGACAGTTTTTCAATCACCAGAAAAACATGATGGCCCATCTTCTCCGCCATCAGCGCCAGCCGCACAAAGTGGGCATCCTTGTAGCCATTACAGATAATGGTGGCCTTGATGTCCCGAGTCTGGGCCAGTACCGCAATCAGTTCCGGCTTGCTGCCCGCTTCCAGTCCGATCCGCTCAATACCCGCCAACCGCTGCCCGGCGACAATCTGGGCGACCACCGGTTGCTGCTGATTCACCTTGATCGGATAGACCGGTGTAAATCCACCCTGATAATCAAACTCCTGCCGTGCCTGCTCAAAAGCACTGACCAGACTGCCAACACGGTGATGCAGAATCCCCGGAAAACGCAGCAATACCGGTAATCGCAGTCCTTCCTGACGTACCAGGTCTGCCAACTCTTTGAGATCAACCCCCGCCGTTGGAGAGGCATCCGGGTGGACACTCAGGTTGCCCTGATCATTAATACGGGCGTACCCCTCACTCCAGTAAGGCAGGTTATAGACGTCTTCTGCATGGGCGGGCTTGGCGGTAGTCATGGGCGGTCCTGAGTACTGATTCGCTTGGCGCGAATCCATGGTTAAGGTATCTTGCAGCGCAAATGGTCGCAGCGGCACAAGGAACGACGCCCGCTACCGGAAAATCCGGGACGACCGGCGTTCAGTCATTCGGGAGGCACCCGCCTCTGCTCACAGACCGGCGCACATATCCCTGTCGGGGCTACCGTGGGCGGAGCATCCGCTACACCGGCAAGCCGCCGATTTTAAAGAACATCGATTCATTTGAGTATCCAATATGACACACTCACTGGCAGACGGCTGGTTTACCGAAGTATTTGATCAACAAGGCTCTGCCTTCTCTCTGAAAGTGAAAGGCAAGATCGACAGCGCTCAAAGTGAATTCCAGAGCATTGACATCTACGACACGGAAACCTTCGGCAAGCTGATGGTGATTGATGGCTGCACCATGGTCTCCACCCGTGAGAACTTTGTTTATCACGAAATGATGTCGCACGTGGCCTTGTTCGCCCACCCGGCACCTAAAAAAGTCGCCATTATTGGTGGCGGCGATTGTGGCACCCTGCGCGAAGTACTGAAACACACCGGTGTTGAACAGGTCTGGCAGATTGATATCGACGAGCTGGTCACCCGCATGTCGGAGAAGCATTTCCCGGAGTTGTGTGAATCCAACGACGACCCCCGCGCCAACATCCTGTTTGCCGACGGCATTCAGTGGATCAAGGACTGCGAACCGGAATCCCTCGACGTGATTATTATCGACAGCACCGACCCGGTCGGCCCGGCAGAAGGGCTGTTTGCCGTCGATTTTTACCAAGATTGCTTCAAGGCGCTGGCTCCGTTGGGCATTGTGGTCCAACAATCAGAATCACCGCTGTACCACAGCGATTCCATCATCAAGAAAATCCATGTTGATATGGCCGCAGCCGGAGCCAGCAGCAGCCATACCGTACCGTTCCCGCAAGTGATCTACCCGTCTGGCTGGTGGAGTTGCACCCTCGCCAGCAAAGGTGGCGATACCACCAGCTTCCGCATCGAAGACTCGGCCGCCAAATCCTTCCGCACCGAGTACTACAACGCCGAGATGCATGCTGCAGGTCTGGCGATACCCGAGTTCATGCGCCGTGCCTTGGGTATGGCTGACTGACCAACACGTGCTTCTTCTTATTAGCGCTTATTTTTATTAGCTCTTGTATTTATTGACGCTTGTTGGCAGATACCAGACACAAAAAAGCCGCAATGGATTGCGGCTTTTTTGTGTCTGTCTTGCTGTTATGCCGGTTTATTCTCGACCCGACATAAACTTGATTGCTGCCAGCAGTTCGTCATCCGAGCAATTCATACAGTTGCCTTTCGGCGGCATGCTGTTCAAGCCCTGCACCGCGTTGTGCAGCGTTGCGTCGAACCCCTTCTCCAGACGGGCATCCCAGGCCGCAGTGTCACCCTTCTTTGGTGCACCCAGAATCCCGGCACCATGACAGGCGAAACAGGCACCACCGTAGACGTCTTCTCCAGAGCGAGGACCGGCTGCAACCACCACCGCACCACCGCACTCCACGCCAACACAAACTTCACCCACCGGGGCGATACGTTCGCGAATTTTATCTTCATTGGTAGCTGTCGCAGCGAATGCTTGCGAAACCAGCAAGGTAGCAGCAACCAAAATCAGTGCTTTCAGATGTTTCACAACGGGCCCCTTTTTAAGCTAATACGGCTTATCAAAATTAGAATCGCACGAATTATAGCGAGTTTTACAAGGTCATTGGAATCAAACAGCATGACTGAACGCAAGGGACAATGGTATTAGGCCCTGCAGCCATCGCCTGAAGCCAGGTTTACCGAACCCAAATACCGCTCCGACAGCCCGGATTTACTGTAAATACTGGTCGAGAATCGCCTGATAACGGCCACTCTGGCGCAGCTGTTGCAAACCCGCGTTAAAATCATCCCGCAAAGCCGGATCCCGGAATCCGATCCGGTAGCTGACCGGCGGAAACAGTTCAAAAACACTCACCGGACGCTCAGTGCTTTCCCGACCGGCTTGCGCCCGATAATAATTAAAAATATACCTGTCTCTTATACACATCTCCGAGCCCACGAGACAGGCAGAAATCTC
>OJIO01000430.1_pt1 | contig 27730 bp, 16 predicted proteins | sample 1595621 | NCBI WGS metagenome assembly OJIO01 (sample SAMN05416776, study PRJEB24817) | seawater metagenome | isolation source: Sea water | place: Canada:Atlantic | collected 2013-07 | reverse complement strand
ACGAGATTTCTGCCTGTCTCGTGGGCTCGGAGATGTGTATAAGAGACAGCACGTAAGCCCATTTATTTCCTGCCAACTCTCTTAGGTACATACTACGAGCTATCTTTTGATATTGTTCGTCTAGGTTTGTGATGTTGCCATCGAGAGAATCTATTTTGACAATATTATTAGCAATGGTTCTGTCTGCTTTTTTAAGTTGTTTTTGGATGTTTTCGATCAGCTTTTTCCTATTCTTTATTTGATTTTCGATCGCTTTTAGGTCACTGAGTGTAGCATTTTTATTGGAAGATGTTTTCTCTAAGTTTTTTGAAGTTTGCTCAATTTGTTCTATGATTCTGTTTCGTTCATCTTCAAGTTGGCTTCTACTTTGACCAAATAAAAAATTTGTAGTCATAAATAAAGAGAAACACAATAAGATTTTAATGTACTCTTTCATAGCGGCTAGAAATTGAAAATCTTGTTTTTTTAGGAATATTGATTTCTATTTTTTTCACTTTCATGAATATTTCGGCGTCTCCAGTTCCATTAGATGGTACAATATAATGACGGAAAAAAGCTAACTTTTCTCCACTATCAATAGTTCTATAGTCGTCATAATCAATATTTATTTCTCTACCTCGATAGTCTACCATTTTAACTTTGTCCAATTCAAGATCATAGGCATTGACCCAATATTTCAATTGAAGATCTTGATCCATAGCCTTTACAACATAATGTTCCCCTTCTTTTTCAATTGAGATAGTATTAGAGTCGGGTATAATTATATTTCCAAAGATTGCTTGTTGCACATCCATAAAATCAAGAGATAATCCCATCTTAGCGAATACATCTTCAGTAGAACCTTTCTGATAAGTTTTATCTAATCTATTTGCCGCAATATAGGTCTCTGGAGTTATCAATGATCTAACAGCCTCAACTTTAAATTTTTTAACCGATGCCCAAATGATGCTGTCTCTTCTCATACGAATATATGACTTTCCACTTACTCCTTCATCTGGAGTATTAAGAGTTATGCTTGTTTCGCAAGCATACCATACAAAATCATAGTTATGATCGCTTAGTGCGGTGAGAATTTCTCCTTTTGACCTGTCTGGTACTGGACCTGTATATTGTACTATCTTTTTGGTTTTGCAGCCTGATATTACAATCATCACTGCAAAGAGGAGTATCTTAGAAATTGCTATGTAGTTGTTCTTATTGATGATGTTCGGTTTTATAACCTCTTTGTATCTATTTTATGTTGAAGCCTTTGCGAATGTACACTCACTTTTATGGCACTATTCCAACTTTCTACAGCTTGGTCAGTATCTCCTTTTGCAAACTGGATATCTCCTTTTATTTCTAAAGCTAGACCGTTCTTGTTATTGCTTAATTCTAAGGATTTTTCAATGTTTTCACTGGCCTCAGCTATGTTGCTGCTGGCGAAATATGCTCTGCCTAACTCTGCATATATATTGCTTTTGCTAGTTACGTCTTTTCCTGACACGAGTAACCCTTCTTCCAGAATTTCCGTTGCTTCACTTATTTCATTAGATAATGTATATGCTCTTCCATAATACATATAAGCTGAAGGTTTATTAGGAAATAGATCTAAAGCATTCGTAGCAGTTATTTTCAATTTTACAATATCTTCTGTCTCAGTATATGCTTCTAATAGTCCTTCCCAAACAGAATATACATTATCATTAAGAGAAATTGTTTTTTCATATGCTTTCGCAGCTCCTTTTATATTGTTAGTTGACATTAATATATCTCCTTTGAGTGCATGCGCTTTAGCTTCATCTACATGAATGGTGGCTATTCTATCTGATAACATCACCAACGCATCTGCCAACTCCTGATCGTATTTCTGATTAAGTTGATCTAAAAATGGCACCAATTCTAGAATTTTTCTATCTAATGAGATCGTCTTGTCTTCTATCACAGGCGTAAGAGATCTAAGATATGTATTATCATTCCCGCCACCAGTTTTAGCAAGAGTAATTGCTCTATTTGCTTCAACATCGTTGATGTCGACTTTTAGTATTTTATTATATATTTCTTGAGCTTTTTCTTCCTTTCCTAGCTTGGTATAATAGGTAGCTATGTTGTGCATATATCTTACTTCATAAGGATAAGCATCAGAGACTTTGATCAACTCCACCAATGCTTCTTTATCTTTACCAAGGATTTCATAGATTTCAAACTTTCTTCGAGAAACATTTTCTGTCACACCGATTCTAGATTCTATAGCGTTGTATGCTGCTATAGCTTCATTCGAATTATTTTTCTGTAGATAAGCTGTTGCTAATTTGTCAGTATACTCTTCATTGTTAAGTTGTTTTGCCACCAATAATTTTAAAAGTGGCATTGCCTCATCAAATTTTTCCTGATCCATGCAAATAACTGCATAGTTTGCAAGTACATATTCATTATTCGGATCACTTTCGTTTGCTTTTTGAGCAAATTTATGTTCGTTGTATGGATCTTCTAGATAGCTGTAAACTTTGGACAACTCCATAGAAATGGCAGCATTACCTCTATCTTCTTTGTATAGTTCCGTAAGTATTTCTTGTGCTTTCTCGAATCTTCCGATCAGCATGTATTTTTTAGCTTCTACATACTTATCCTGTACCGCGATCTGTGCTTCTGTATACTGAAACGGCTCTTGAGCATTCAAAAAAGAAGTAACAAAAACAAAAAATAGTAGTAACCCTCGCATCATCGAAAAATATTAATTATTGATTTAGTCCACTTGTATATCATGAAAAGCAGAAACTATCAGTAAGACGAAAAAAGGGTAGAATTAGTTTCTACCCATATAACTTTAAGACTACCTTATTACTTCTCAGCAGCTTCTTTTGCTCGTCTCGCTTTGCCAGCTTCGATAAAACTCTTCACAAAGAAAACCAGTGCAATCACAGAAGTAATAATCATTGCTATTACTCTGATTTGTTTCATTAGGTCATCTGAGTCTAATGCTACCATAAGTGGTTTCATGACGATTCCTATCAATCCTAGAAGAGTCACAACAACTGCAACATGTGCTAATGCCTTATTTTCATTTTTGACACCTTGTGAAAAAGATAACAACACAACGCCTATGAATACAGGCACTAGTGCAGTTGGAGCTTTGGTAGCAAAATATCCCCATCCTCCCATAGCTAGAAGAGTTAGAGCGTTTAATAAGTGAGCTTTATATGCGTTCATATTTTATATTTTCCACAAAGATAGAAATGATTGATAAAAGAACGGAAGATTAGAAAGATTGAAGAGATCATAGAACAATGATGCTATTTAATAAACCGTCTATTCTCTTGATTTAGGAACCTTTTCTATCCGTATTCTCTCTTAAGTGATAACCATGATTTATACCCATTATTAATATTTATGAAAATTAGATTGTATATTTAGCTGACTAATCAGTGTCAGTCCCCGACATAAAGTAATTTCATATTTTTACAAAACCGAACTTGACAAATTCTTTTCTAAGCACTGTACCTCAAACGCTCTTGGTAAAAAAGGTGTTTTCAAAGGACTAATTATTAAAAACTATACGGCATGATATCTTTAAAAACAATATCCGCAAAAAATAATAATCTCTTTTATTTCCTATTTATTATTATTCTACTGCCATTTTCAGCTTTTTCGAATACAGATATAAAAGGTACAATTTGGATAGAAGAAGACTTAAATGGTATGTACAATGGCGAAACAACTATAAATGGTGTAATAGTAAATTTGATAGATTCAGAGAATTTAACAATTGTTGCCACAACCGTTTCTGTTGGGGGCAGCTATCAATTCCCAAATCAACTCCCAGGTAAATATTTCCTAAGGATACCAGAATCTCAATTTTTAAATGGTGCAATCTTATATCAAATAAGTAGCTGTGTTGGGACAAATCCAGCAGATGACATGATTGATGATGATGATAATGGATCTGATACTGATCCTCTTAGCATCCGAACAACTTCATTTACCTTAACTGATAGTGATCCTAATAATAATATAACAATAGAATATATTGATTTTTGTTTTTATTTTAGTGGTTGTACTGAACCAAATCTATTAGCAAGCACATCTTGTGATGAAATAGAAGATTCAAACATTATTTGTGACATTAATGTATTAGCTACATTTTGTAACGTAATGCCAGAAAATTCGTCCCCCGGCAATCAACCAAGTCCACTGTGCTCAGGAACTACAGACCCAGCGGATAATATCTCGTGGTTTGGCTTTGTTGCTTATGGTGGAGATTATACAATTACGATTACTCCAGAGAACTGTTCTGGTGGTGGGGGCATTGGTCTTTCTGGTATTCAAGTAGGTATATACCAGGACTGTAGCTTTTCAGAATCGGTTTTTTGCAGCGGTGATTGTAATCTTAACCCCGTTGATATACCTTCTAGCAGTCTTGTGGGGGGAGAAACTTACTATCTATTTATTGATGGCTGTGGTGGAGATGTTTGTACTTATTCAATTGATGTTAATGGAACACCTACTCTACCTGATTTGACACCTGATAAAGTGTGCGTCAATAATAATGGAGTAATCCAATGTGACAGTACCGACTATTGTGTCGGGGGAGATATTCTATTGGAAGTAACTGGTCTCGGTATCAATGCAGATTATAATTGGACTGTTACTACTGTTGAAGGTGGCCCATACATCGGAAATTCAACCCCAATATCTACAGATGAAAATCTACAAATATCATTCACAAATGAAGGTAGATATGAAGTATGCATAACATCAATAAGTAACTCATGTTATAATTGGTTTGGAAGTGTTTGTACTACAATAAAAATAAATGATGACATTCCTTTTGTTGGTGATGAAGTGTTTATCGATCAATTTGTGTGTTTAGGAGATGAAAATAATTTTGATGTTACTAAGTTAAATAATTTTGATCCAAATGGTGATGGAGTCTTTGGTTGGCAAGGATCAACAGTAGATATAGGGATAGGTGTTAATACAGCTCTCGTCCTTACTCCTGGATGTTCTTATAATCAAAAATTTGAATTAGGAACTTATGACGAAGAACCACCAGTTGATGTATACTTAGCAATATGTGGTCAAGATCTTCCAATGCAAATAGTAGACTTCACCCTCACACAAGCATCATTTGCAGATTCTGATATTATAATGATTAATTCTGTAATATCTCTCACTCCAAATGTAAATGGTTGTGATAGTATTATAAATTTCGCAATAGAAAAACTAGATATTGTTGATGGATTTATGAATCCTCCTCAGTGTACTTTTAATAGTATCATTCTTGATTTTGACTATAACGATGCAGAATCAACAGGCTTTATTTTCTTAAATTTTGAGTGGCAAGATCCGTTTGGTAACATATTATTTGATCCGCAAAACAACAATGACCCTACAGATTTAGAAGTTCCCACGGGCAGTCCATCAGGAATTTATACTCTGATAGTTACTATTACAAAAAATGGATTCTCATGTGATTATATTTATACAATAGATGTAGATTTTACAAATATACAACCTTCTACACCTACAGTTTCTGGAATAGCAATGGTTTGCGGAGGTTCAAATAGCGAAAACACATATACTGCCATGGGAGGTGATCCCTTTTTCAATTATATTTGGTTAGTTCCATCTGATGCAAATATCGTTGAGACTACTGGGCCTTTTGGAAATATGATTACAATCGATTGGGCTGGATCCAATGGGGGAATACTATCTGTACAAAGTGAAAACGAATGTGGTTTTAGTGAATTTGCTAATTTAACTATAACGGTAAGCCCTACAATCTTGCCAGATTTTAGTATCGATGAAGAAGTATGTGTTGGTGGGGAAACATCTGTGAACTCAACTGGTAGCGATATAAATATTGTCTCTTATATCTGGAATTTTGATGGTGCACAAGTAATTAGTGGTAGCATTTTTAATCTAGGACCCAATTTACTTTCATGGACGACACCAGGAACTAAATCTGTAACACTAAAAACTTCTAATACGAGCGGATGTGTATCAGATGAAGCTATCAAAACAATAGAAGTAATAGAACCACTTACTCCAGCGACAATGATCTGTCAACCTACAATTAATGATATTCTATTTATTTGGGAAGAAGTAGCAGGAGTGAGTTATAATGTAGAGGTAATCACTGGCCAAACAGGGGCATTTGAAGGAAATTCTTCATTTAGGGTTACTGGGCTAAGCGGAGGAAGTATAGTAACTCTTGAACTACTCCAAACTCAGATAGACGGTATATGTCCAGACCCCGTTTCAACATTGATAACTTGCGAAGCTCAAGATTGTCCAACAATTGTTATAGCACTTTCTTCATCTCAAACAACATTTTGTGAAAATGAGCTTGGTGAAACAACCATTAATGCAATAGTAACCAGTCAAGTCAATGGTACAGGATCATTTTTTGGTCCTGGAATAATTGATCCTGAAGGAACTTTTGACCCTAAAGAAGCTGAAATAGGTGTAAATACAATAACATATACATACGTAGATGAAAACGGATGTTCCGGTATAGAAACAATCAATCTTACAGTATTAGAAGCGCCTCTGGCATCTATCTCAGCAGACGATTTAGAAGTTTGTAATGGCGGATCTTTAACTCTTAATTATACTGGAACACAAGGTGTGAATTCTTATGCTTGGCAAAATTCTGAAATAACTATCGAAAGTGTCCCAAATCCTGTAGTTACGTTCCAAACTGTTGGTATCAAAACTATTACATTGAGCGTTATAAAAGATGGATGCACATCTGAGGAGACATCCATCGATATAGAAGTTGTAGAATCTCCAGTGGCTACATTTACATTAAGTTCAGATATTATCTGTTTATCCGAAGAGGTTCAGCTCCTATATACTGGGATAGTAGACGTAGATAATTATGCTTGGAATACAGGTGTAGGTAGTGTAGATAATATACCTAATCCGTTTGTTTCATTTATTCTTCCTGGAGAAAAAATTATTGAACTCATTGTCTCGAAAGGTGACTGTGTGTCAGAAGTGTTTACTCAAACTTTGATAGTAGAACCACCGTTAGATCCAATTACCATATCATGTAATGTAGGAAGTGGCATGATCGATTTTAGTTGGAATGAAGTACAAGGAGCCTCTTCATATCTTGTCAGTGTAAACGGTAACACACCAACCACTGCCAATCTTACAAATTTTAATGTAAATAATTTAGAAAGCGGAGAAGAGGTCACATTTACTGTAGAGGCCATTTCTGATGGTAGTTGTCCAAATGTTATAGCAATTGTTTCTTGTACATCTTTGGTAAGTTCAATTGCAAAAAATGATCTATTGCCAATTATTTTATATCCTAACCCAAGTAACAGTATTCTATTTTTAGATAATGTCAATAAAAGGGACCATTTCTCAATTATGGATATAAATGGCCGCCAGATTGTTAACGGAGTATATAGAGAGAAAATTAATATTCAAAATATAATATCTGGTCTATACTTCATCAAATTATCTAACGAAAAGGGAGAAGATGTACAAATTTTGAAATTTATAAAGGAGTAGTGACACATCTATTCAAAACAATAAAGCCAAAGGTTGATCCTTTGGCTTTATTGTTTTATGAAGTCAGATCAAAGCTTATCAACATTAATTTAACCCGTTGTAAATACCTTAATTCTATTCGCCTGCAGATATTTCTGATATAGATTTTGCTCGATATTATCCAAGATTTGTTTTTTACGTTGATGTATAATCAATTTTCGTATACTCTCTTTTACATAGGATAATGGAGCGGTCTCATTTTTATCTAAGACATGGGTTATTTTGACAAAATGTTCATAATCTTTATGATTCTTCTGCAACACACCAATTTTATTAAAGTCAGAAGCCTTAAAAGAATCATGTGGGAGAAAAGTCAAAAACTCATCAATCGAATACCATATTTCATCATCCATTATGCTTTCTGCATGGTTTTCTAGATAAGAACTGATAGCAAGGGAATCGTTTTTTCTCCAATTTCTATAGAACGTTTCCATTTTGGGTGCCCTTTCTGGAATTGAAGCAATCCTTCCTCTGCATATTCTATTCTGAAGTTGATATTGTCCTTTATTTGCTTCATAATACTCTTTCTCTTGTTCAAATGTAACAGTAGTATCAAGTTCTTTTTCTATGAGGATCTGTCTATAATTATGAAGTAAAAGGGATGATTTATAATCTTCCACCAATTTATTTATATCGATATTCTCTGGAAAGTTAATCTCAGCTTCTGTGAGCACTACATTCCTTTTTATCCAGGACTCAATAAAGGAGTTCAATTGACTAAGACTATCAGATTGAGTCTTAGCAGATAACATTTCCTTCACTTCTGACAGGTACATATCTCTGCCTTCTACAGAGGCTAACAATATATCATCCTCTGCTATCGTCCGCTTTTGTTTGAATAAATTATCAAAACCATCACATCCAACTAAAAAGAATCCTAATAATACAAAAGCAAATATGTAATGGCGAATAGTCAAATTATTTTTTTAGAGAATTATAAACTGAGTCATTTATCTTTACTGGATATCGTTTTTTTAGATCTATAATCCATTGCCTCTCCAGTTGATCTTGATAATCTGCCACTACATATCCTCTTGCTTCTTTAAGAGATTTTCTACGTGTTGGACTGATTTTCACTACCTTTTTGAATAGTGTTTTTTTACTGTTTTTATCATACACTGGCTGAGAAATTGATTTTTTCTTGAAGTCAAGTCCAACTAATTCTTTACTTCCTGGCTCGACAGTAACTTCAGAATATTCTAGCATCTCAACTCCATCTTTATTGAATCTTTTTAGTGTTTTCTCACTGTTATGCTTTTTGGCACACTTCATGATTTTTTTCACCTTCTTTTCATCATTAGTATTGACGATATATTTCCCTATAGTGGCTTGTTCCTCGAATATATACATGCTTTTATTCTGCTCATAGAATTTGTATAATCCCACTGTATCTGTATTTGCTTTATCCCAAACATTTATTTTAGTAGCTTCGAATAATAATATCCCTTCTCTGTACTCGCGCATAAGCGATTTGAATTCAGGGTATTTGCTTTCAAGGTTTGCTTGCTCATATGCATATGCTTTTTCCTTAACGAATTCGCTATACACAACCTCTACTGCCTCTGAGAGAGGCTTTGACTTATCAAATTGACTTCTAAGTCTAGTCTGCTTTTTAGCATATTTAGCAAAGTCTTTTACACTTTCGTCTTGATTAGGCCCAAAAGCTAGAAGGAGGTCATCTCCCAATAATTTTGATGGTTGCCACTTGTAGGAGTAGAAAGATTCATCTAACGTTTTGGTGAATTTTGCAAGAGCATTTCTTTTCTCTCTAAATTGACTTGTCGATTTTATTTTTTCGATCATCTCCTTCTGAGAACTTTCATATCTATCGTACTTTACGATTTTATCTTTGAATTGCAATTTTACTTGTGCTAGAGTCTGAGGTTTAGGACTTCCAATTTTTTTAATAATGTGGTATCCAACAGATGTCAAAATAGGTGCAGAAAAATCAGCGTCATCTTTTAAACCGAAAGCAGCGTCCTCAAATTGAGAATCAAAAACCGCTATGCCAAAAGCTGGTAATACTCCTCCTTTTGTTTTAGTATTTTTATCGTCAGAATGTATGCTAGCCAACTTATCAAAACTAGCTCCCGCCTGAAGAGCAACATAAATACTGTCCATAGTTTTTTTAGTTGCATTTATATTACCTTTTTTGATCTTATCGACTTTTTTGAAAATATGAGCCACTTCTATCATGCCTCTTGCTTCTCTTTTATCTACTACTTTTACTATATGAAAACCAAGCTTTGTCTTTATTGGATCTGACACTTCGTTTACATCAAGATCATACATCGCATTCTCTAACTCATAAAATCCATCAGGTAAACTAGCTGTTATAAATCCAAGATCTCCACCTCTATCTTTAGTATTTTTATCATCAGAATATTCCTTAGCTAGCTGTTCAAATGTCTTACCTTCTTTGAGTTGCTGCTTAAGGTTTAATAGCTTCTTTCTAGCTTTTTCTTGTAGATTATTAGGGCCTTTTGCATTTACCTTTACTAAGATATGGCTTATCCTAACATCTTGTTTTTTACGATCTACAATCTCTTTGATTAATTTGTCTACCACTTCTCTATCCGTTAAAAATGAGTTGGCTAATTGAGTTCTGTAGCCATCTAATTCTTTTTGAAGAGCCACGATCGTATCCAATTTCATGTCACGAGCCTTAGCTACTTTCAACTTAAACTTAGTATACAGATCTACATATTCACCAAGGCTCGCTTCACTGTAATCAGCGGTTTTACCATTGTTTTTCTCGTAGATATATCTGAATTCTCCTACTGTGACCTTGTCATCGCCTACAGTCATCAGTACATCACTATCTGATTGCGCTTGAACATTATTTATAAAAATAATCGCTAATACGGTCAATATGAGTTGTTTCAACATTTATTGGTTATATTTTTTTTGAAAATAAAGTGCAAAAATAACAAATTGTTTTGTTGTAGGTGGATAACCTGCATCACAAACGTCGTAGATAAGTATTTCATTCTATTTTGTACTCGAAACTTTAGTTAATAATTATCAATATTTCCAAACGTTGATTACCAAAAATAGGAATCAAAAAGAAGAATTTTCTGAAAAAAGGAAAACAATGGAATTTCTATAAAAAGTTAGGTCCCATAATTTGAACATAAGATTTCTGAAAAATAACTAGTCCCGAGCGAATCCTTTCGAATACGCTTTTGATTCAAGTCTTCTGAAAATTATTCTGTGCTGAGCGAATCCTTTGGAATACGCTTGTTACCTTTGCAGTCCGAATCCAAATATTAAAGCTGATTTTCTGAATGTTTCGAAATAGAGTTATTACCAAATACGTCGGTTCAAAGCCAGGCCCTCTCCTCATAGTGTTAGGGGGCATGCACGGCAATGAGCCAGCTGGCATAAGGGCTATAGAGATCATGGGTAAGATGCTTGAAATGGAGCCTATAACGAATCTTGATTTTGTGTATCGAGGATCTTTCATGGGATTAATCGGAAACCTTAAAGCACTTCGAGAAAACAAAAGGTTTATTAATTCTGATCTCAATCGTTCTTTTACAGAAGAAAATCTAAAAATCGTAAATGCCTCAGATGAGGTTGACCTTAAAGATGAACTGTTAGAAATAAAACAGATTATTAAAGAAGTCAAAAAAGCAATCGATGAAATAAAACCTAAAAAAGTCATTGTTTTGGACCTTCATACTACGTCATCGTTTGGTGGTATTTTTTCTATTGTGAGAGACAATGAAGAAAGTCTTGACATTGCCGTAGAGTTGCATGCTCCAGTTATAATAGGAATGTTAGAAGGTATCAAAGGGACGACCTTGCATTATTTTATTGAAGAAAATTTCGGAGTTCCTATGGTACCCGTTACTTTTGAGTCCGGGCAACATTATGAAGAACTGTCAGTAAATAGAGCCATCGCAGCCATTACTAATTGCATGAGAACAATTGAGAGTGTATCTCCAGAACATGTAGAAAACCAACATGATAATTTATTAATTGAGCACAGTAAGAATCTACCTAAAGTTTCTAGATTAATCTCTAAACATAATATTACTGAAGGGGATCATTTTAGAATGCTTCCCAATTACAAGAACTTCCAAAGGATAAAAGAAGGCGAAATAATAGCTAGAGATAATAAAGGAGATATCACAGCTTCAGAGGATAGCCTCATACTCATGCCTTTGTACCAAAAGCTAGGTGAAGACGGCTTCTTTTTGGTTCAGAAACTAGAATATTGACATATTTTTTTTTTCAAATACTATTATAAAGGCTTAACGCCTTTTTTTATTCATTTTTTTTCAACTTTCTTTGTTGCTACTATCAGAGTCTAATACTCATTATTTCAGGTGTTTAGAGATTGAAATAATTGATATATAAAAAGTAGTTCTTTTATAAGATAGCAGCACTTTCAAATTAATTCTATTCTTATCAACGGGTACGACTATTTTGATTATTTTGCGAGTTAATTGAATGCCCATTAAATAGAAAGAAATAATATACTGATGAAAAAATATTTACTATTAATGATAGGAATCTGCCTATCTTTTATTTCCCAAGATTTAATTGCTCAGAATTCTGTTGTGGTAACAGTGTTTAGAGACTTAAACGGAAATGGTCTTGATGATGATGGCGCCACAGTAGGTAGCTTAATAAATTCAGAAATATTTCTTGTTGAAGCGGGCGGTATGGTTTATAACTATACGGGATTAGTCGCTGGAGTATATACTTTCGATGAATCCGGTGTTGGGCTTCCAGATGGTACATATACTTTACAATATGTAGAAACACCATGGACTCCTGCAGCTATTAATGTAGGCATGGAAGTATTTGCCATTACACAATTAACAGGAGACAATGATGTTAATCCTGTATCAGGTATAAGTGCACCTTTTGCTCTGGCAGGTGGAGCACAAATAGAAACAGATGTTGACCTAGGTCTTTATTTTGTCACTGCAATCGGAGATTTTGTATGGGAGGATATCAATGGTGATGGACTTCAAGATGGGGAATTAACTAATGGTATCGATGGGGTTACAATTAACCTTTTAGATGGTCTTGGAGCTCCTGCTCTGGACACAGATAACAATCTAGTACCCGCTCAAGTAACAGCTGGTGGAGGTGATTACCTTTTTGGCAACCTAGCCCCTGGTGCTTATATCGTGCAGTTCTCTCTACCTACAGTCGGTGGATTTACTTGGTACGCTACCACATTCAACGCAGCTCCGTTATCTAACGATAGTGATGCTGATCCTAATAATTCATTTCAATCAATCGTATATAATGTTGGCCCGGATATAATTTATAATGAAAATATTGATGCTGGATTTATAGTGCCTTCAATAATAGGTGATTTAGTATGGGAAGATATTAATGGCAATGGCACACAAGACGGAGGTGACCTTGGAATTGATGGCGTAACTGTCAGACTTTTGGATGCTGGAGTTCAAGCTACAGGCGCCGATGGACTTCTTGTTCCAGATCAAATTACGGCATTAGGGGGTCTCTATCAATTCATGTTAGTAGCTCCAGGAATTGACTACCAAGTGCAATTTAATCTTCCAGCTCCGATAGGTGGTGTGGATTGGTATCCAACAGAATTTGATGCTACACAAACCGATGCTAATGATCCAGCTGATGATAGTGATGCAAATAATATGATGGGTGCAGATTTTCTAAAATCACATACCATTATCCTCGAATCTGGTGATACAGATGAACAATTAAGAATAGATGCAGGATTCTGGCTCCCCGCTAAAATAGGTAACAAAGTTTTCTGTGATGAAAATGGAAATGGAATTGATGATGACGGTGTAGGCGGAGTTGATGATATTAATGTAAACTTATATCTTGTATCTACAGGTGCAATTGCTTTAGATGCTGACGGTCTCGCTCAGCCACTTACAAAAACATCCGGTGGCGGAATGTATGAATTTGACCTCGTCCCTCCTGGTGATTATTATGTTGAGTTTTCATTTGCCGGAGCTCCAGGGCCTGCTAATCCCCCTTTTGTTTTCACATTTCAAGATTTGGGTGGTGATGATACTGCGGATAGTGATGTAGATCCTGCTCCAGGCACTTCGTTTGGTCAGACTCCAACCATAAATATAGTATCTCAAGATACCGATGAAGAAATGATATGGGATGCTGGTGTTTATCAGCTTATTACTATAGCAGGCACTGTATTCTATGATGATGATATGAGTTTTACTCAAAATGGAGCAGAAGGTGGCCCTGCTGGAGTTTTGGTAAATCTTTACAATGCAGATGATAACACTAAAATTGATGATGTATTAACAAATGGTGGTGTATACGAATTCCCATCAAACCCAGGGATACAAATAGGTCCAGGTAATTATTATGTAGAAATAGATATCACCGCTTTTAGTGGCGTATTAAGTGGTGCGGAACCTTGCCCTGGGTCAAATGACGCCAATGACATGGTTGACAATGATGATAATGGATCTGATGCCATGCCGGCTCAGTCAACATCTTTTACGCTATTGAGTAATTGTAATCCTTTAACTCCACCACTTGTTGAGTATGTTGATTTTTGTTATTTCTTTAATTGTAATCAACCAAATCCGCTAGCTACAACAATATGTGAGCAGATTACTGACCCTCAAATCATTTGCGATATTAATTCACTTTCATCATTTTGTGCTATTATGCCTAGTGTTGATTCTCCCCAACCGCAACCTCAGCCATTATGTCAAAATTCCGATAATAATGGTGGTGGGGCACATAATATCTCATGGTTTGCCTTTGTGGCATATGGTGGAAACTATACTGTTACCGTAACACCTTCAAATTGCTCAGGAAGTACTACAGGCGTAGAAGGAGTTCAGCTTGGACTTTATACAGATTGTACATTTTCTGAAGCTGTTTATTGTGATCCGGGTTGCAGTACTAATCCTGTATCTTTTGACTCTAGTGTCCTAACTGAAGGCCAAACATATTATTTCTTTATTGATGGTTGTAGTAGTAGTGTCTGTAGTTATGCAGTAACTATTGATGGAACTCCTCTACCGCCTAATCTAACACCTACTGATATGTGTATAGATAATGGTGGGGTTCCCGATTGTACTGACGGAAATTCATATTGTCCAAATGCTGATATTCTTTTTCTTGTACAAGGAGTAGAGCTTACTGTGGATCATTCATGGACGATTACTACTGTATCTGGCGGACCTTTTGTAGGTGATGCCGCTCCAATGACAACAGATGGTATGCTACCAGTTAATTTTGAAAATGAAGGGGAATATATCGTTTGTATTAACAATATCAATAACGGATGTCAAAACTGGAGTGGAAGTCTCTGTAGAACAATAATAATTGAAGGCCTAGATGATGAGGAGTTTGATACACAAGAAGTATGTGATATTGCGGATTTTGATGTAACAACATTAATGAATGATTCAGCGACAAATCCTGTAGATCCAAATGGTGACGGTATGGATGGATGGCAAGAACCTAGTACAACATTTGTGATAGGTACAAACACAACACCGATTGTCACAGCTTTAGGATGTGAGTATGAACAGGAAGTAGAAATAGCACTTTTCCCAGTCTCAGATCAAGGGTTATTTGATATGACTTATTGTAGAGAAGATTTACCAGTAATTATTGATGGTACCCAATATACTGAAACAACTTTTGGTGGAGCTCTTACTTTTTCTTTGTCGAATATTCCTTTAGTAAATGAAACGGATGTTAATGGTTGTGATTCGATTATTGATATTGAATTAGAAATCTTAGATGTTTTTAATGGTCAGTTTGAGCCGGACCCAATTTGTACACCTGATGGTGTGATTTTAGAGTTTGAGTATGGTGTTTCCCTATCTACGGATGCAAGTTTCATTACTTGGGTGTGGACAGATGCAAGTACTGCAGTAATAGATGATACATTTAATCCAACAGATCCATTAGATAATATTGTTCCAGTCGGAACAGGTGTTGTTACGTACACATTGACAGCAACTATTGTAAAGGATGGAGTAACATGTACTTTCGAATACATGGTTGATATAGATTTCGATAGCTTACTTCCTCCTATGCCTACAATCACAGGCCCTCCGTTGATGATCTGTGAATCGGATAGTATTCAAACTTATACAGCATCAGATTTTGGTGATGCTTTCAATTATATATGGGATGTCCCATCAGGCGTTACTGTATTAAGTGGTGGTGGATTAGCTGACCAAACCGTACAGATTAACTGGGCGGGAAATACAGGTGGAACAATTACACTTACTGGTGTGAATGGCTGTGGAAATGGAGAATCAACATCTATAGAAATAACATTAGTACCATTACTATCTCCTGACTTTTCTGTTACAGCAGAAGTATGTCAAGATAGCTCTGCAGTAATTATGTTCTCAGGAGACGTTACAGATATAGATAGTTATATGTGGAATTTCGATGGTGGCGTTGTTAATAATGGTACAAATGGCGATGGCCCTGGACCACATGAAGTAATTTGGGCTGTAGGTGGAGTTGATCACACGATTACTTTGACAGTAATGCACAATGGAGGCTGTACATCACTAGAGACATTTGATGTAGTAAGTATTACTACACCTATTGCACTTGATGAACCGATTTGTGTTTCCTCTTTAGGACAAATCGTTTATACTTGGGATATATTAATGGGAACAGATGAAAGTGATTATACCGTTGTCGTGACAACAGGTCAACCTGGTACGCAGTCTGGCAATATGTTTACCCTTGATGGACTAGGAGTCAATGAGCAAGTAGATATCACACTAATATTAATGACAGGGGATGCTTGTGTAACCGCAGAGATTAGTACTTTCTGTATAGCACAAAACTGTACACCTCCTATTATTTCTGTAGATGCACCAGGTGGAACAGAATTTTGTCTTGACGGTACAGATCAGTCTTTTGATATTCAACCTATTATACCTGCTGGGGTAACTGGAGCTGGAGAATTTACAGGAACGGGTATCACCAGTATGACAGCAGGCACTTTTAATCCTGATACTGCTGGTGCAGGATCTCACACTATTAATTACAGTTATCTTACAGATGAAGGATGTACCGCGGCTGCCCAGATCATGTTTTTAGTGAAAGAGTCACCAATGGCAATGTTTTCTACCGTAGATACGGTCTGTATTCTTGATGCTTTTGTTATATCATACGATGGCACTACAGGAATCAACGAATATACATATACCACTGATGATGGTCAATCGTTTACAATTCCAGAACCTTCTATTTCATTTAATACACCTGGACTACATACAATTTCACTATCAGTAATTAAAGATGACTGTCCGTCAATTGTTCCATTTACTAAAACTGTATTTGTTGATCCTGCGCTAGAAGCCGTTGTTATTGACTGTACAACACAAGAAATAGATAATGTTGCATTTGGATGGGATCCAATTGCAGGAGCATCAGGATATGAAGTAACTATAACTAATGCAGACGGAACTGTTGGTCTGCCATTTTTCACAACTGATCTGTTCTATGCACAAGGAGGTTTAAATCCAGATGATAGTATATCAATATCTATAACTGTAATATCAGGAAATAAATGTCCAGGAAGTTTCTTTGAACAGAAGTGTTACGCAAAAGCATGTCCAACTGTAGATGTATCAATTGATCCGATTCCTACAGAATACTGTGTCGATGGCACTAATCCAATTATTGACCTATCAGCAACATATTTTGGTGATGGAGATAATTTGGGTAGCTTAATCTGGTCTGGTGATGGAGTAACAGGAACTCAATTTGATCCTAATGGACTACCCGAGGGATCTGTTACTATAAATGTAGAGTATATAGAAAATGGATGTGGAGGTTATTCTGACAATATCACCTTAAATATCACCCAAATACCTGCTGCTTCATTTGATGTAGCACTTGATCCTATCTGTATAGGATCTACTCTTCCATTTACATTTACTGGATCTAGTCTACCTGGTCAAACAATAGATTGGTCACAATCTGATGTTACCGTTACTCCTACTACAAATGCAAATGAATATGAAGCTACATTTAATACAGCTGGCACATTTAATATCATATTAGATGTTGCCAATGGTACATGTATGACTAATCCTGCTATGGCAACCATTATTGTTGAGCCAGAATTAGTACTTGGGACAATAGATTGTATTCCAGACGAAACGACTATTTCTTACTCTTGGGATGCAGTAGATTGTGTTACCGAATATGAAATATTCTTAACAATAGATAATGGGGTAGAGATGTCTCAAGGTGTTCAAACAACTACTACCTTCTTTGCTGATAATCTGCCAGAAGGAGTAGAAGTAGGAATACGAGTGGTTGCTCTTAGCGACTGTGCCTGTGGAGATGTAATGAATACTAGTGTTTGCGAAACAGCGGAATGTATTATGGTAGCTGTTGATGTATCTGCAATGGGAGGCGTGACAGATTTCTGTTTTGCAACCGACTTAGCTTCTATAGATGTCTTATTTGAGTTAGATGCTGCTGCTACAGGTGATGGATCGGGAGCATATTCTGGTAGTACAGCTGTAGATCCTATATCTGGAACATTTGACCCAATCGCTGCAGGTATTGGTTCTCATACGATATTTTACACCTGGATTGAGCCATTTGGTTGTGAAGACTTTATAGATTCTTTGACATTTACTATATTCGAGAATCCAGAGGTAACTGCAATGGCTGACCCTATTGATTGTTATGATGATACACTTACGATGTTAAACATTGTTCCTATGAATGGAGATGGAAACTATACAGTAACCGCAGATGGAGTTGATATTCCATTGATGAGTGATGTAATGGAAGGAACATACAATATCATGGTTATGGATGGTAATTCTTGTTCTGATGAGACTTCAGTGACAGTTGTAGTACCAGCAGAACCAATGCCAACGATTACTGGATCGACAGAACTGATAGTGGGTGAAATATCTAACTACAGTATTGAGCAATCTCTTTTTACGGGTCTAGCTATTGATTCTGTTGTATGGACCGCTAATGGAGATGTTATTTGTAACGAAGTTGGATGTTTCAGTTTATCAAACGAAGCTCCAATTGTGAATACAACCTATGAAGTGACAGTATTCTATAACAATGGATGTTCTGTAGTACGGTCTATAGAGGTAGAAGTAACGGAACCAGATCCAATATATACAGTAGATTTTCCAAATATCATATCACCAAATAACGATGGTGAAAACGATGTTTGGATGATTGTAACTGGTGATCCAGAAGTAATTGTCAATTCTGTTAGAATCATGGACAGATGGGGTAATCTAATTTTTGAAGTAACCGCACCATATAGTCCATTGACTACATCGATTACTTGGGATGGTAAGTTTGGAACTACTGATCTTCAACCTGGAGTATATGTCTACTCCGTCACGTACTTCCAAGATGGTAGAGATAGAATAAGGAACGGTGATATTACTATCATACGTTAATCTGCACTAGGGAGATTCTTCCTTATATAAACAAAAATCAAGCACTGCTCTTTTATTAGGGTAGTGCTTTTTTTGAATCTTAGTTTGAAAAATCAAGTTTAAATTCCACTATCTACTTCAAAAAATCCACATCTGCATCAACACCCATTCCAAACAAAGCAAAATCATACTTCACAGGGTCTTCTGGATCAAACTGGCGTAAGTTTTCGGTCAACTCAACCACCGTCTGCCAATCTCTCTGCTTTCTTTTTAATATACCAATATGTCGAGCGACTCTCTCTACATGCACATCCAATGGTATCATAAGAGCTGAGGTCGGTATACGTTTCCAAATTCCAAAATCCACTCCATTATCATCTTTCCTCACCATCCATCGGAGATACATATTTAGTCGCTTACAGGTAGATTTACGTGCAGGACTAGCTATATGTTTGGTTGTCCTTTGTGGTGCATACGGATGGTCAAAGAAATAATCTCTAAAATGAACCAACGATGTCTCTACATCAACAAACTTACCTTCTACCAAAAAAGCATCTTCTAATGAATCATGCTTACGATAGTGGTTCTGTAAAAATTCTAAAAAATAAATGGTATCTGTGTAATTGAATGTTCTATGTTTGAACTCAGCGAAGCGTTTTCTATCACTTTCTTCATGATTTATGATGAAATCATATGGAGACCCATCCATCAATTCAAAAAGCTGGTTTGCTTTATTGATAATTGTTACTCTCTGTCCCCAAGCTAAAATCGATGTCCAAAAAGCTGTAATTTCTATATCAGCTTCATTAGAAAATCGATGAGGAATCCCGACTGGATCTAGGTCGATGAAGCCTAACACATTGTAGTGTTCGACTTTTTCGTCTAGGAACGATTTCAGTTTCTCTTTCTTAGTCAATTGTTAATCTTGAAGAATTTTTTACAAAAAAATCCCTAGATAAAAATTCATCTAGGGATTTATATTCATTTATAGATAACTAAACGAGCGATTAGCTCCTATTTTTTACCCATTAAGGTCTGTTTCACTTCTATAACTTCGTATGGCTCAATAATATCACCAGCTTTGATGTCATTAAAGTTTTTGATGGTGATTCCACACTCAAATCCAAACTTCACTTCTTTAGCATCATCTTTGAAACGCTTCAAGCCTGAAATCTCACCAACTACACCCTCTTTTGTAGGATATACAACAATACCATCTCTGATTATTCTGATGTGGCTGTTTCTGAAGATCTTGCCTTCTGTAACATAACAACCTGCAATCGTACCAATTTTAGATATTTTATATGTTTCACGGACTTCGACTTGACCTTGGATTTTCTCCTCTTTGGTAGGTTCTAACATGCCTTCCATCGCCAATTTGATCTCTTCGAGCGCTTCGTAGATGATAGAGTATGTTTTGATTTCTACACCTTCTCTTTCTGCCAATTGTCTAGCATTAGATGAAGGTCTTACTTGGAATCCAATGATGATAGCATCCGAAGCAGAAGCCAATAGAATATCTGATTCTACGATCTGCCCGACTGCCTTGTGTATCACATTTACTTGGATAGACTCTACAGATTGTTTGATCAATGCATCAGAAAGAGCCTCGATCGATCCATCTACATCACCCTTCACGATCAAGTTCAATTCTTTAAAACTACCAAGAGCCAATCTTCTTCCGATCTCATCCAGTGATATACGCTTGCTTGCTCTGTTAGATTGTTCTCTTTCGATTTGAGATCGCTTCGTTGCTAATTGTCTAGCTTCTTGCTCTGATTCCATTACTTTAAACTTCTCACCCGCTTGTGGTGCCCCGCTCAAGCCTAGAACCAATACTGGAGCTGAAGGTCCAGCTTCTTTCACTCTCTTTCCTTTCTCATTGAACATCGCTTTCACCTTACCTGAGTGTGATCCAGCTACCATAGAATCTCCTACTCTCAATGTACCGTTCTGCACTAACATCTTGGTAACATAACCTTTACCTTTATCAAGTGAGGCTTCTATTACCGTACCGTGCGCTTCTCTACTAGGATTAGCTTTGAGTTCCAGTAATTCAGATTCTAGCAATACTTTTTCCAATAATTTATCAATATTCTCACCTTTTTTAGCTGATATATCTTGTGATTGATAAGTACCACCCCAATCTTCTACTTGAAAATTCATTTGAGCAAGTTCAGCTTTTATTCTTTCTGGATCTGCACCATCTTTATCAATTTTGTTGATCGCAAATACGATAGGTACACCAGCCGCTTGTGCGTGAGATATTGCTTCTTTTGTTTGAGGCATGATCTTGTCATCTGCAGCTACGATAATGATCGCAACATCTGTAACTTTTGCACCCCTTGCCCTCATGGCAGTAAAGGCTTCGTGACCCGGTGTATCTAAGAAGGTAACTTTCTTCTTATCAGGACCAGCAGCTACTTCGTATGCTCCAATGTGCTGCGTGATACCCCCTGCTTCACCATCCGCTACATTTGCGCTTCTGATAAAATCCAATAATGAAGTTTTACCGTGATCTACGTGACCCATCACAGTTACGATTGGTGCTCTTGGCTCCAAATCTGCAGGATCATCGATAATTTCTTCTTCCTCTTCGGTTTCTTGATCTGCACCAATAAATTCAACTTCAAATCCAAACTCAGTCGCTACCAATTCGATAACTTCTGCATCCAATCTTTGGTTGATAGATACGATGACACCAAGAGACATACACGTCATGATGATCTCTGTTACTGGCTTGTCCATTAGACTAGCCAACTCGGATACAGCGACAAACTCCGTCACTTTTAGAGTCGTTTCTACTGCTTCTTGGTCTTTGATTTCTTGTTTTTCTTTCTTCTCGTCTCTATTTTCTCTTCTTATCTTTTGACGCTTATTTTTTCCGCCACCAGACAATCTAGCCATAGTTGCTTTGATCTTATCATCGATCTCTTTTTGAGTAACTTCTTTTACTTCATCTCTACGACTACTTCCTCTTGAGCTACCACCTCTACTACTACTTCCGGCTCTGTTGCTACCCGCTCTATTACTTCCTGGTCTGTTGGTGGTGGTTCCAGGTCTATTGGTTCCGCCTCTCTGATTGCCACCTCCTGTCGCTGGTACACCTTTAGCAGGAATCTTTTTACGCTTTCTTTTCTTTCTATCTACTTCAGCGTCTTTTTTAGCATCTTTTTTCGGCTTTTTATCGGGCTGAATAGTACTAAGATCAATCTTACCTTGAATCTTAAGACCTGCCAATGCCGGAGTTTTAGCTCTCATCATTTCCTCTACTAAAGGAGCTTTAGTTCCTTTTTTGGGAGTTGGTTCTTGCTTAACAGGTTTCGGTGATTCTACCTTTTTAGTTGGAGTTTCTGCGGCAACTTCTTTCTTCACTTCTGGCTTTATCACAGGAGTAGGCTCAGATTTAGGTTCTTCCTTCTTAGCTTTCTTTGGCGGTTTCCCGGCTGTGCTAAGGTCGATTTTTCCAAGTATTTTAATACCTGGTACTACCGTTTTAGGAGTTTCTACTTTTTCCGTGGACTCTTCCTTTACTGGTTCTACTTTCTCCTCTACTATTTTAGGAGCTTCCACTTCGACAACAGGTAAAGGAGCTGACTCTACTTTTTCTTCTGGAACTACTACCTCTTTTACAGGTGCCGGCTCTGGAGTAGGTGCTGGAACTTTCGCTACGACTGGCGCTGGCTCTGTTTCTTTTACAACCGGAGGTGCTGGCGTTTCTCCTTATTCTCATAACGACTTCCAATGACTAACTTGTCAGCCTTTTCTTTCGCTACCATAGAATCACTAAACTCTAAAAGCAACTCATCGTGCATCTCATCCGAAATCTTAGATGTAGGCTTATTTTCAATATCATAACCCTTCCCTTTCAGGAAGTCTACGATAGTGCTTGTACCTACGTTAAGTTCTTTCGCTATTTTTACTAATCTTATTGCCGCCATTCAGCTTTTTTAAGTTTCTTCTTTAAAGGTACGTAATTTATACCTTTCTTATAATATTAGCCTCTCTCCATCATAGATCAAGGAATAAGATATATTTCTATATCTCCTTATATAATAGTCTTGTCTATGACTCGACCTTAAAGAGATATTTACCAAATACCTCTAATATTTCATTTGAAAACCAGTGAAACCACTCACTAGTCTTCTTTTAGTTCTGTTTCTAAGATCTTGATTACCTCATCAATCGTTTCTTCTTCAAGATCCGTTCTTCTAGCTAATTCTTGTTTACTCAATTGTAGTACTGATCTTGCAGTATCACAGCCAATGTTCTTAAGTGAAGTAATTACCCACTCTTCTATTTCATCGCTAAATTCGTCAAGCTCTACATCTTCTAGTTCTGCTTCATCTGTCTCTCTGAATACATCGATTTCATATCCTGTAAGCTTACTTGCTAACTTAATATTACTACCTCCCTTTCCAATCGCCAATGATACTTGATCAGGCTTGAGGAATACTGCGGCCGTCATCTTTTCATCATCCAAGTTGATTGAAGAAACCTTTGCTGGTGTCAATGATCTCTGAATGAATAGTTGATTGTTAGCTGTATAGTTAACGATATCAATATTTTCGTTTTTCAATTCTCTTACGATACCGTGGATTCTTGATCCCTTCATACCTACACAAGCTCCTACTGGATCGATTCTATCATCATAAGATTCTACCGCTACTTTTGCTCTCTCCCCTGGAATCCTTACGATCTTCTTTACAGTGATCAAGCCATCTTCTATCTCTGGTACTTCTTGCTCAAGTAGTTTTTCTAAAAATAAACTATCTGTACGTGAAACAATCACTACAGGGTTGTTATTTTTCATTTCTACTCTTCTGATGATTCCTCTCACCATATCACCTTTACGATAATAATCAGCTCGAATCATTTCATTTCTAGGAAGTATCAATTCGTTTCCAGTTACATCATCTATGATAAGTAATTCCCTCTTTAATATCTGACTAACTTCACCAAGTACGATTTCACCCACTCTGTCCATGTATTTCTTGTATACTTCATCTTTTTCAAGATCCATAATACGAGAAATCAATGTTTGACGAGCAGCCATAATTGATCTTCTTCCAAATTCCTCAAGTGTCAACCCTTCATAACATTCTTCACCCACTTCGTAATCTTCATCAATAGATACCGCTTCTGAGAACGATATCTGTGCTTGCTCATCCATCACCTCACCATCTGGTACGATCTGTCTTACTCTCCACATCTCAAGATCACCGTTTTGTGTATTTACGATGACATCAAAATTCTCATCAGACCCATATTTTTTCTTGATCAATGTACGAAGAACATCTTCTAGTACACGTACCATTGTAGGTCTATCTATATTTTTACCGGCTTTAAATTCCGAAAATGATTCTACTAAATTCATCATTTCATTAAATTTTTAACTACCATATTAGTCTATATTTATTTTATAAGCTTCGCCACTAATTGGATTTGCTCTACTTTACTTCTTTTTCTTTTTAAAGCTGATCTTGATCTTAGCTTCTTTGATCTCGCTTCTCGGTATCTCTCTTGTGATTTCTAAGGTCTTCTTCTTCTTACCCTCTTTGATTACCTCTTCATAATATACACTGATACTTTCATCAGATGCAGCCATAAGTTCCCCTAGAACTTTCACTTTCTCTTCACCGTAGATTTTTACTTCTATGTCTCTGCCAATATTTTTTACATATTGTCTTGTCATCTTAAGAGGCTTAGTTACTCCCGCAGAACTTACATCAAGTGTGTATTTTATACCTAACCATTCTTCCTCATCAATGACTTCTTCAAGAAAACGACTTACTTTTCTGCATTTCAAAAAAGTAATAGAATCATCACTGTCAAGGAAAACCTCTACTTTATTGTTGTTTACTTTCAAATCTACAAGAAAGCAATCATCATATTCTAACTCCTTGATAGCCTGATCAATAAGTTTTTCCAGTTTCTTTTCTATCATGCTCAATTTCGCTTACGATGACCTATTAGAATGAAAAAAGGGAACTAACCGTTCCCTCTTCTACTCTCCAATCTGCCGCAAAGGTAAGATATTTTAAGGAATTTGCCTAATCTTATCGCTACGAAATGCAGCACTTTCCAGTATATATAAAATATAATATCCTATCGGCCGTCTGGTTCATAGGAACCTAATTTTTTCAATTGCTCCTCCATGATGTATTTCTTCGTCTTTTATTGTTTGTTTTTTCTTCTAGTTTCATGCAATGACCCTATATCAGATCCACCTATAGAAGAACCTGAAATCACCGAGGACCCAGATTGTTCCACAATGGATGAAAAGTCATAACAACTTGTAACTGGAATTAGATTTTTTGATGAGCAAGGAAGCTCAATCGGACAAGCAGGAAATACTAATGTCTCTATAGAAAGTCACATTATTGTCTATCCAAATCCTAATAATGGCGTGGTCGTAATATCTAATCAAAATGATCTTCAATATGACTTACTTATCTTTCCATGTGAAAAGGATACTATGTGTTCGGAAGTTGATTTCTATAATTTAGTATTTGAATATTCTATAGACTCTCTTTATAATTTAGATAGCACTACCCTAGATGTTGTCACTCCTAACTTACAAATTCAATTTCACACAGGTTTTGAACTAGGATATTATAAACTAGTATTTTATAAAAAAGGTAAGATGTATTAGTAGAAAACATATATTTTGATTCTAGTAAATCAGGAAAAGAAATGATTTATTTTTTAAATAGTGAATTTTAATCTATGTAATAATTATGCTTATCATATCTGGAATTGTATGAAAGCGAGGTGGTTAAAAAGTACTCTCAAAAATGAAGAATTATTAAACAAGCTATTGAGCTCTCAGTCAAATTGTTTTGATTTGACTCTTGGTCTTTTCTCTATATTTACAAGATAATATAATTTCAAATTAATAGAAGTTAACTTCTAAAAAGTGAATCGACAGAATGTCTAAAAACCTAAAGGTCCAATCAAATTCAGGAAAACTATACATGATGCCTTGTCCAATAGTAGATGAACATATAGATTCATTATCTATAGAAGCTATCGAAAGAATCAGAAAGACAACCCATTTTGTTGTGGAACGGGCTCGTACCGCTCGTCGTTTTATAAAGATAGCAGGTCACCCATCTCCTATCTCGGATCTTATCATTTTCGAATTAGACAAAAACGACCCAGAAAATGGATTGAATGACTTTTTGGAAATTCTAAAAAAAGGAATCGATGTAGGTGTTTTTTCTGAAGCGGGTTGTCCTGGAATAGCCGATCCTGGACATCTGGCAGTATCTTATTGTCATGAAAATGATATTGAAGTTGTACCATTGATAGGTCCATCATCTATTTTGTTAGGTCTCATCTCGTCAGGAATGAATGGACAGAACTTTGCATTCAATGGATACTTACCAAATAAATCACCTCAATTAATTCAAAAACTAAAATCTCTCGAGCAATTTGTACTGCGGACCAATCAAACTCAGATATTCATGGAAGCTCCATATAGAAATGAGTTTATGTTAGAGCATTGTATGAAGACATTTTCTCCTAATCTGAGACTGTGTATAGCATGTGATATAAATGGTCCTGATCAGTTTATAAAAACTAAAACAATCAAAAAATGGAAAGGGACGAAATGGAAACAATTCCATAAACGTCCCTCTATATTTTTGATAGGAAAATAGATTAATCTACCAAGTGAGCTTTTGCAGCTTGTAGCACTTCTTCCGATTCTCCTTCAGCATTCGCTATAAAAGCTACTATTTCGATATGTTCAAGGACCCATAAACCATCGCCATCATCAGGAATAGTATATGTATATGTCTTAGATTGTGCTTGATCTTTTGTCAGTTGGCTAGCAAATGAATCACCATCAAATTTAGTAATTACGTCCCTCAATACATGATTGTGTTCGTAATCTGCAATTACTTGGTTTTGATCATCCTGAGCATCTATTATGTCACTTTCTGTAAGCATTATGGACACTTTAAACTCACCAGACAAGTCTTCAAGAGGTAACGCAACGACAGTTACATCAAGGACTCTAGTCATCGGATCAAAGCTTTTAATTATTGTAACCTCCATAACTTGTGGTTTCTCTAATTCTCGTTCTACAAAAGATCCCCATGCACCACTTGCGGGGTGTCCCCATAGTCCGTCTGCCTCTAACTCTTCGAATCGCTCTCTATTAAAGTATGCTGATGGTTTCCCTAACCAATCTTTTAAAAATATCTCAAGGCTAGCTGCATCCTCATTTCTGAAGTCATATTTACTTTCATCTAGAGGTTTTGCAAGATCTATCCCGTGTATCGCTACGATAACTACATTGTCAGGATATTGACCTTGGATTGACTCCAGTCTTGCAGAACCCGCTGGGCAATTAGGACACCTTACTCCTGTCAGTTCCTCTACGTAAACTACTTTACCTGTATCGATAGGTTCGAATTCAGGAATTACTACCATTTTTTCTTCACAAGAAATCATCATGAAGACGACGACTAACAGATAGATTATATTTTTCATCAGTATTTTGATTTATATTTTTTAAAAATTAGATGACATAGAGAACTTAACTCCACTAAATGCAGGCTCTAATCTACAGATACCACCAGAACAAACGATTCCCTCTACTTGCTTAACGTATCGAAGCTGGAATCTATTCGCTTTATTAACATATACAACTCCTAATGTTGGGTAAACAATATTTAGGCTTTCCCCTGTTTCTGGATCTTGAGGAGACTTTTTTGATGGATCTATATCTGTCTCTTATACACATCTCCGAGCCCACGAGACAGGCAGAAATC
>OJIO01000429.1_pt1 | contig 27776 bp, 25 predicted proteins | sample 1595621 | NCBI WGS metagenome assembly OJIO01 (sample SAMN05416776, study PRJEB24817) | seawater metagenome | isolation source: Sea water | place: Canada:Atlantic | collected 2013-07 | reverse complement strand
GATGTGTATAAGAGACAGCCTTTTAGCATTCCATTTTATGGAGATCACATTAGTTTGTTTCCAATCTTAGCTTCTGTTGCTATTTTCTTTTACATGAAAATGAATCAAAGTCAACAAGCAAACATGCAAGCACCTGCACAAGAAGGAATGCCAGACATGCAGAAGATGATGAAGATGATGATTTACTTCTCACCTATTATGATGTTGTTTTTCTTTAACAACTACGCAAGTAGTTTAAGTTTATATTACTTTGTTTCTAACTTACTTACAATCATTATTATGTTAGTAATTAAGAACTATGTAATTGATGAAGATAAGATTCATGCACAAATAGAAGAAAACAAAAAACGTCCTGAAAAAAAGAAAAGTAAATTCAGAGAGCGTATGGACAACGCGATGAAACAAGCGCAAGAACAACAAGCACAAAACAAAAAGAAAAAATAAGCAAGTAGTACTTGCAACCAATTATATAAAAACCGAAACTATTTAGTTTCGGTTTTTTTGTTTTAAACAGGTAGTTTCACTTATTGTTTTTATACTTTTAAAAAAGTAACTTAGCTACGTCTGCTGAAGTAATTTCAGTAACTCTGAATATATTTTATTAAAACAGAACGATATTCGTAAATTGTGCTTCATTATGACAAACCGCTAACCAATGATAAAATTCTTTAGAAAAATTCGCCAAAACTTACTTATGGAAAACAAAACTGGAAAGTATTTTAAATATGCTATTGGTGAAATTGTGTTAGTAGTTATAGGAATATTGATTGCGTTAAGTATTAATAATTGGAATGAGAATCAGAAGATGACTCTTTTAGAGAATCAATATTTAATACGTTTAAAAGAAGAAGCTAAATGGAATATCCAACAGATTGAAGAAAATAAACAAGAAAATTTACAAATATCAAAAGAATTAAATGTTGTTATTAAAAATCTTGAAAATAAATCTTTAGATTCTTTAAAAAGTTCAATCTATAGACCAAATTACATCCATCCTTGGTTGTTAAAAACTGACACATATGATGAGCTTGTTTCAACTGGAACATTAAACAATATAACTGATTTAGAATTGCGCGACTTATTGAATCAAGCAAAATCTTATTCAAATTTCAGCGAAAAACAATTAGAATATTGGAGAAATATTGCTGTTTCTCACGAGACTAGTTTTATCCCTTTTAGAAATAGTATTCTTATTAAAGAATCTGATAGTACTTATTACAAGACTTTTTTGGATTTAAAAAAAATGGAGAATGATTCAAATATAATTGAACTTTTGAAATATTGGTCACAAGGCAAAATGGTATTCTATGAAGGGATTAATGGACTAAAGAAAATTTATATTGATATTCTGAATAGAATTGACTGCATTGAACAAAGTGACTGCAAATAAAATAACGAAAGCACAACATCGTGTATAATTAATTGCTTTGGCAAGTGCTTATTTGGAAAATTCCTTCGGAATTTTCTCGCGTTCGTTTTTGTTTACTAAATTAGTTGCTGAAACACGCAACTAACCATACACAAAACCGTAGAAGTACATTATTAAACAAATATTGTGAACAAAACAATAAAACTTTTATTTTTTATTCTTCTTTTACCGCTTATAGCATTTGCGGAATATAATGGACATCAAATTAAATTTTCAGTTGAATTTAACGATGGAGGAGAAATAATTGGATATAATTATTTAGCATCAATATTTCAGAAAGACAAATCTATTGGTTATAAAGAATTCTTGGAAAATAATTATGACCTTATATTGAGAAATCATTATAACGACTCAATTGGAGAATTCACATATTTTCAAAATCGAATTAAGTATGATTATAAAGATTATGATGGAGAAAAAAGATTTATCTACACTCTTACAGATAAAAAAGAGATTGATAAACAAAACATTAAGAAATTCAAAATAATTGAACTGACTGACCAATCCTATGCAATAGGAATTTCAACTAATCATAATTGGAAAGATAGATTGTGGATGAAAACCAAACCTACTGAAAAACATTCTTTTGGAGGCACCTTTTGTTCTCACGATATATATATTCACGAAAAAAACGATGACGCTGACAAAATTATTGAAGACCTTAAAAAGATTTCGCTCAACTTTGAAAAAGCAATTAAAGAACAGCAAGAAATAATGGAAAGCTCTGATGGAAAATATTATTATCAAGCAAAAGAAAGGATTGAAAAAATTGAAGAGGAAATTGATAGTAAAATATCTGAGGTATTACAAAATTTTGACGGAATGAAAGTTGTGATTATTTCAATGTGTTCATGTTAAAAACGTAGTACAACAACACATATAATTAATTGCTTATTAAACACATATAAAAAAATACCTTAAAATTAATTACTCTAGTATTACAAATTAATCTGCTAACAAATGGCTTCAAACTCTAGTAATATAATATCTAGCTCTAGAGCACTTAATGCGCCTTTAAACATTGTATATCATGCATTTGAAAACCCTAAACATCTTGCCAATTGGTGGGGACCAGAAGGGTTTACAAATACGTTTCATGAATTTAATTTACAACCAGGTGGGAAATGGATACTTACAATGCATGGTCCTGAAAAAGGTAATTACGAAAACGCATCAGTATTTAAAACCATTGAGCCACAAAAATTAATTACTTGGGAAAGGGCTTCAAAACCATTATTTAATATGGAAGTAGCGTTTGAAAAGCTCTCAAACACAAAAACTAAAATATCATTTAAAATGATTTTTGAGTCAGCTGAAGAATGTAACAAACTAAAGCCCTTTGTAATTCCAAAAAACGAAGAAAACTTTGACAGATTAGAAAGAGAGCTTTTAAAAGTTATAGTTTAGTATTATAACTCTCTACAAATCGTTTTGCACGTCTGTTACCTGTATTAAGTTCTAGTGCCTTTTTATAATTTGTATAGGCTTGTGTGCTATCTCCTTTTCGCAAATAAGCATCTGCCAAACTATCATACACATTATCGCTATTTGGATACAAGGCTACATTAATTTTAAATACAGAAATGGCATCATTAAAAGCCTTTTCATTTAGCAAATTATAGCCTAAGCGGTTAAAACTTGCTTCTTCTAAAAACACACTTGTCGAGTCTTGTTGTTTTATTGCCAAATAACCTGCTAATGCTTTATCATACTCTTTGTCTTTTAAATACATTCGTGGTGTTTTAAATGTATTTGCCACTTTTAAGTAAGCATAATCTACTTTGTTATCATCATTTTCAGATACAATACCTAAATACGCTTCTTTAGTTTGTGGATGTTTTACAAAACGTAACTTTTTATACATTTCTGCAACAAAAAAAGTGTGTTCATCAAAAGCAACAGTTTCTATTTTATCTGCACCTTTCCATTTTAAATACAGCTTATTATTATCATAATATACATCTATAACTTCTTCTTGACTATAAACATAACGTCCTGAAGTTTCTTTAATAATTTCTGGAGTATAGTTTACATTTTTAGAACAGCTAAAAATAATTAGGGCAAAAAGTAATACTGCTTTAATCTTCATTTTAATTGGTTTGATTGATTGACGTTATAATATAAGCAAAAAAAAAGTCTCATTATAAATGAGACGATTTTTCTAATTATTTGTTACTCTCTATGGAGTAAATATGTTATTAATTAACATTCACTAGTTCTACATCGAACACTAATGTAGCGTTAGGAGGAATTACTCCACCAGCTCCTGATGATCCGTAACCTAAATCGCTAGGTATTACCAAACGTGCTTTATCACCAACATTAAGTAAACAAATACCTTCATCCCAACCAGCAATTACTTGTCCTACTCCTACTTGAAAAGCTATAGGCTCTTTACGTTTGTATGACGAATCGAAAACTGTACCATCAGCCAATTGACCTTTATAATGTACAGAAACCATATTACCTTTTTCAGCTTTTTTACCATTTCCTTTTTGGATTATTTGGTAACGTAAACCACTTTTTGTTTTTTCAAAACCTGCAGCAAGTTTGTCTAACTCTCCTTCTTTAGCAGCACGCTCTTCAGCAATACGCTTTTCGCGAGCACCTTCAAAAGTTCTAAAAGCTTCAACAGCATTAAATTTTTCAGCTTCTGCTCCTACTCTTACTATTTCTAAACTTGTAATCTCGTCGCCTTGTGCAATAGCATCAACAACATCTTGCCCTTGTTGTACTTTTCCAAATACTGTGTGCATGTTATCTAACCAAGGTGTTTCAATATGTGTAATGAAAAACTGACTTCCATTAGTACCTGGACCTGCATTTGCCATAGATAACACTCCTGGACCATCATGTTTTAAATCTGGATGAAACTCATCATCAAACTTATAACCTGGATTTCCTGTTCCTGTTCCTTGTGGGCAACCACCTTGAATCATAAAATCTGGTATTACTCTATGAAATTTTAAACCATCATAATATGGTGTTCCTAGAGCTTTAGCAGAGTTTTCTAAATTTCCTTCAGCTAATGCTACAAAATTACCAACAGTTCCTGGTGTTTTTTTGTACTCTAAAGCAACTAATATTTCGCCTTTGCTTGTATTAAATTTGGCGTATAATCCGTCTTGCATTGTTCTTGTTTTTTATTTTGAAGCTGCAAAGATAAGGAATGAATTATGAAATATGAATTTGTAGTTTGCTTTTATAAAGTTAGTTTTACAAAAATTTATAAGATGAAATTTTCTTTAACAAAACTAAGAGCTGCTTTCGGTGATATTAGAGCCATGGAAAAACTTCATGTAGATACTTATACTGAAGATATTATTAATGATATTGAAAATGAGCCTTTTGCTTTATCTGAAACTAATGTGATGTATGCTGGATTGAGCGAATTAGCAGGTTACCATTATTTAAATACAGTAATTGTAGGCTCTTTTAATATTAAAACCATAAATGGAGCTCAGTTAAAAATTGAAGGTGACGATTTTAGTCTTCAATTAAAATCTGATATGGTTGAACTAGAATCAGATTTTTCTAATGTATCTAACAGAAGTATGACCAAAATAGATTTTGAAATTGAAGCTGAAGACGTTCCTAAAATTGTGAAATCTAAAATTAAATCATTAACGCTTACTGCTAAAAAGAATAAAGCAATTTTTACAATAGTTGAAATTAAAACTGAAGAAAATTAATTTGCTACTTCGCTTATAAACTTAATTCTATATAATCGTAACTCTTCATCATCATAATCGCCATCAAATTCTTTAATAGCATCGTCTATTTTATCAGAAGACGACTCCATAAAATAATCATGAATTTCTTCTTGTTGGTCTTCATCAAGAATATCATCAATCCAATAGTTAATATTCAGTTTTGTTCCTGAATATACTATAGCTTCTAACTCTTTGATAAATTCTTTCATTTTCATTCCTTTAGCTTTAGCAATATCATCTAAAGGCAATTTTCTGTCTATATTTTGAATTATATATAGTTTTAATGATGAGTTTGAACCTGTAGTTTTTACAACAAAATCGTCTGGCCTGTCAATGTCATTGTCTTCAACATATTGTGCAATGAGCTCAATAAAATCTTTACCATATTTTTTGGCTTTACCATCTCCAACACCATGAACATTACTTAACTCATCTAATGTAATTGGGTATTTTAATGCCATATCCTCTAATGAAGGATCTTGAAAAATAACAAATGGAGGCACACCTAATTTTTTAGCGTTTCGCTTACGTAAATCTTTAAGCATACTCATAAGTTGCTCATCAGCGACTGCGCCATCACCTTTTGATGCTGTAATTATACTATCGTCATCATCTACATCAAACACATGGTCTTCTGTCATCATAAAAGACTTAGGCGATTTTATAAACTCACGTCCTTCTTCAGACAATCGTAATACACCATAAGTTTCTATATCTTTTTTTAATAAACCAGCAACTAATAACTGACGTATTAATGCCATCCAAAAGCGTTTATCTTTTGCATTGCCAACACCAAAAAACTCTTGAGCATCAGTTTTGTGTGAAGAAATTAATGCGTTAGACTTACCTGTAATAACGTGTACAAGGTCTTTAGATTTATATTTTTCGTTGGTTTTATCGACAGTTTCTAACACAATAGAAGCATTTTCTTTAGCTTCATGCTGTTTTTTTGGATGACGAATATTATCATCCATATCACCACCTTCGCCAGTTTCATTATCAAACTCTTCACCAAAATAATGCAATATAAACTTACGTCTAGACACAGAACTTTCAGCAAAAGCTACAACTTCTTGTAATAAGGCATGACCAATTTCTTGTTCTGCAACTGGCTTACCTGACATAAATTTTTCTAACTTCTCTATATCTTTATAAGCATAATAAGCTATACAGTGACCTTCGCCACCATCTCTACCTGCTCTACCAGTTTCTTGATAGTAACTTTCTATACTTTTTGGGATATCATGGTGTATTACAAAACGTACATCTGGTTTGTCAATTCCCATACCAAAGGCAATAGTAGCAACTACAACATCAACATCTTCCATTAGGAACATATCTTGGTGTTTTACTCTAGTTTTAGCATCTAATCCTGCGTGGTAAGGCACAGCTTTTACACCATTTACTTGTAATACTTGTGCTAATTCTTCAACACGCTTACGACTTAAACAGTATACAATACCTGATTTTCCTTGGTTTTGTTTTACAAAACGGATAATATCGCTATCAACACTTTTTGTTTTTGGTCGTACTTCGTAGTATAAATTTGGTCTGTTAAATGATGCTTTAAAAGTATTAGCATCAGTTATATCTAAACTTTTTAAAATATCTTCTTGTACTTTAGGAGTTGCAGTAGCAGTCAAGCCTATTATCGGAATATTATCTCCTATACGCTTAATAATATGTTTTAAATTTCTGTACTCAGGCCTAAAATCGTGTCCCCATTCACTAATACAGTGAGCTTCATCAACTGCCATAAAAGAAATTGTTACTGATCTTAAAAAATCAACATATTCTTCTTTTGTTAGCGATTCTGGTGCTACATATAATAATTTAGTGATACCATTTGTGATATCATCTTTAACCTGTTTTACTTCTGTTTTGTTTAATGACGAATTAAGCACATGCGCAACACCATCGTTTTGCGATACTGCACGAATGGCATCAACCTGATTTTTCATTAAGGCTATTAAAGGTGATACAATAATTGCAGTTCCATCTTTAATTAAGGCTGGTAGTTGATAACATAACGATTTACCACCACCTGTAGGCATAATCACAAAGGTGTTATGACCTGCAACTAAACTTTTAATAACATCTTCTTGAAGACCCTTAAACTTTGAAAAACCAAAGTAAGTTTTAAGTGCTGAATGTAAGTCAATTTCTTTAATACTCATTAATCCCTATTAGTATTTTATATACATTTGCATAAGTTTAAAGATAACAATTTCTTTAGATGCTACAAACCCAAAAATTAATAAATTTTGAACAATAAAAATTCTATCCTCAATATCGCTAAGAAAACCATTGATTTAGAAAGTAATGCCATTGCTAACTTAGCTACACTACTTACTAATGATTTTTCTGAAAGTGTTGAACTTATATATAATTCAAAAGGTAGAGTCATTATTACAGGAATAGGAAAAAGTGCTATTATAGCTAGTAAAATTGTTGCTACACTAAACTCAACAGGAACGCCTTCTGTATTTATGCATGCTGCAGACGCTATTCATGGTGATTTAGGTTTAATTTTAGAAGATGATGTGGTAATTTGTATTTCTAAAAGTGGAAACACTCCAGAAATTAAAGTACTTGTACCATTAATAAAAAGTGCAAATAACAAAATGATTGCTATTACTGGAAACGTAAAATCGTTTTTAGGTCAGCAAGCAGATTATGTACTCAATACATTTGTTGAACAAGAAGCTTGTCCAAATAATTTAGCTCCAACAACAAGTACAACTGCTCAATTAGTTATGGGAGATGCTCTTGCAGTATGTTTATTAGAGTTAAGAGGATTCTCAAGTAGAGATTTTGCTAAATACCATCCTGGTGGTGCTTTAGGAAAACGTCTATACTTAAGAGTAAACGATTTATCTTCTGTTAATGAAAAACCACAAGTACAATTAAACACTAACATAAAGCAAGTTATTATTGAGATTTCTGAAAAAATGCTTGGTGTAACTGCTGTTGTTGAAAATGATAAAATTGTAGGTATAATTACTGATGGTGATTTACGTAGAATGTTATCTAAAAATGATTCGTTTACCAATTTAACTGCAAAAGATATTATGAGTAGCAATCCAAAGCGTATTGATGAAAATGCAATGGCTATTGATGCTATGGAGCTTATGGAAACTAATGGTATTTCACAATTACTAGTTGAGAACAATGGTAAATATGCTGGTGTAGTACATATTCACGACTTAATTAAAGAAGGTATTATCTAATGGCAAAAAAACAAAAAAATGAGATGTCTTTTTTAGATCATCTCGAAGATTTACGTTGGCATTTAATACGTGCAACTTTAGCCATTTTAATTGCAGGAACTGGAGCTTTTATATTTTCTAGATTCATTTTTGACACTATTATTTTTGGTCCAAAACACATGAGTTTTCCGACCTATAAGTATTTGTGTAAAATTTCTAATTATTTTAATGTAGAAAGTACTTTTTGTTTAGATTCTTTTCCATTTACAATTCAAAACCGAACAATGGGAGGTCAATTTTCGGCAGATATCTGGACAGCCATTTATGCTGGTTTTGTGATTGCATTCCCATACGTTGTTTATCAATTCTGGAAATTTATTAGCCCAGGTTTGCTGCCTAATGAACGTAAACATTCTAGAGGATTTATAATTATAACCACCTTATTGTTCTTTATTGGAGTTCTTTTTGGTTATTATGTTATTACACCTTTATCTATAAACTTTTTAGGAACTTATAGCGTAAGTTCTGAAATTACAAACGAAATAGATTTAGGCTCTTATATTTCGTTAGTAAGATCATCATCATTAGCCGCTGGTTTTGTGTTTGAGCTTCCTATTATAATTTATTTTTTAACCAAAATAGGATTGGTAACTCCAGAATACTTAAGGAAATACAGAAAATATGCTCTAGTAATTGTATTAATTCTTTCAGCAATTATTACACCTCCAGATGTAGCAAGTCAGGTAATTGTAGCTATTCCTATTTTAATTTTATACCAACTAAGTATATATATTTCTGCAATTGTTGTTAGAAATCAAAAACGTAAAGAGAAAAAAAATGTCTGATATTGTAAAAGAATTCAATGACTATCGTTCTAAAATGAATGATAAGCTTTTAGCAGATAACAATAAAATTGTTAAACGCATTTTTAACTTAGATACTAATGCCTATGCTGAAGGTGCTTTAGATGTAAAAACTAAAGAATTGCTAGGACTAGTAGCTTCAGCTGTGTTACGCTGTGATGATTGTATTAAGTATCATTTAGAAACAGCTCACAAAAATGGCGTAACAAAAGAAGAAATGATGGAGTCGATGGGAATTGCCACTCTAGTTGGTGGAACTATCGTAATTCCTCATTTAAGAAGAGCTTATGAGTTTTGGGAAGCCTTAGAAGAACAGCGTTAAACTTTTAATAAATAAATAGCGTTTTTATAGTAGTCAATATGATTTTACTATTTTTAACGTTCAGTACATAACTTATGAAGTTAAGAGCAGATAATTTAATGAAGTCCTACAGTGGACGAAAAGTTGTAAAAGACGTTTCACTTGAAGTAAATCAAGGTGAGATTGTTGGTTTATTAGGTCCTAATGGAGCTGGTAAAACCACATCTTTTTATATGATTGTTGGACTTATAAAACCTAATGGTGGTACTATTCATCTTGAAGGTAAAGAGATTACAAATTATCCAATGTACAAGCGTGCTCAAAACGGAATTGGTTATTTAGCTCAAGAAGCCTCTGTGTTTCGTAAATTAAGTATTGAAGATAATATTTTGAGCGTGCTGCAAATGACTAAATTGAGCAAAAAAGAGCAACACGACAAAATGGAATCGCTTATTGAGGAGTTTAGCCTTGGCCATATTCGTAAAAGTCGTGGCGATTTATTATCTGGTGGTGAGCGTCGACGTACAGAAATTGCTCGTGCTTTAGCAACAGACCCAAACTTTATTTTATTAGATGAACCTTTTGCAGGAGTTGATCCAGTTGCTGTTGAAGATATTCAACGTATTGTAGCGCAATTAACTAAAAAGAATATTGGTATTTTAATAACTGACCACAACGTTCAAGAAACACTAGCAATTACAGATAGAACCTATTTAATGTTTGAAGGTAGTATTTTAAAAGCTGGTAAACCTGAAGAGTTAGCAAATGATGAAATGGTTAGAAAAGTATATTTAGGTCAAAACTTTGAGCTACGTAAAAAGAAACTAACGTTTTAGTGCTTTCCTTTAACAATTGAAATAATTTTTTTCAATCCCATAACAATAAGCAAAACCACTACTCCAACTAATAATCCAACAACAAAGTCTCTAATTATTGAAGGTAATACTTCAAGAAAATGATGTAGTTGTTCAATGTTGTGAATAAAAATTCCGCCAGCAACTAATAACAAAGCAATTGTACCAATAACCGAAAGGCTTTTTATTACCAATGGCAATGCATTTACCAATAGCTTTCCAAAAAAATCTGAAACACTTTTATCTTCAGGATTTAGTTTAATTAATCTGTACCCAAAATCATCCATTCTTACAATTAGTGCTACAATACCATAAACACCAACTGTAGCAATTAGCGCTACAAATGAAACGACTAAAATTTGAGTTAGCAAAGGCTGTCCAATAACTGTTCCTAATGCAATGATTACAATTTCTACAGATAAAATAAAATCTGTAATAATCGCAGATTTTATTTTGGACTTCTCAATTCCTAAAATTTCAGACTTAGTGAGTTCTACTTCAGTTATACTAACTTGAGCGTGATTATGAGGAACAAAATATTCATATATTTTTTCGGCACCTTCATATGCTAAATAAAGACCACCTAGAACTAAAATAATAGGCACAATCCAAGGTAAAAAAGCACTAAGCAAAAAAGCGATAGGTAATATAATTACTTTATTTAAAAATGATCCTTTGGTAATTGCCCACAAAACAGGAATCTCTCTTGAAGCAACAAAACCTGAAGCTTTTTCAGCATTTACAGCCAAATCATCACCCAATATTCCTGCAGTTTTCTTGGTGCTTACTTTCGCCATTGTAGCCACATCATCCATAAGACTAGCAATATCATCGAGTAATGCAAAAAATCCTGATGCCATGTTTTAGTGTTTTAAGATTGAAATTTTTGTTAACTACTCTTTAGAAGTTAATGTTTTAGAAAACAACGATAGTAAAATATAAAAAAGTATAACTATTGGAATGGCTGCAAAATGAAACATTACTATAAAAACAAGTGTTAGAATAATAAATATATAACGTACAGCATTAGTTTTAAAACTCCAGTCTTTAAACTTTAACGCAAATAATTTAATGTTAGAATTAAGTAAGTAACAGCTCACTAAAGTTAACACGATTAATATCCATTTGTTTAAAATCATTGAGTTCATTATATCATTATTCTGAAACTCTAAAATTAAAGGCAACGATACAATTAATAACGTATTTGCAGGAGTCGGAAGTCCTTTAAAATAGCTTTGTTGGTCTTCGTCTATATTAAATTTAGCCAAACGATATGCTGATGCCAATGTTATTAATAAACCTAAAAGTGGTAGCCAAGCTTCAAAAGTTCCTGACCAATTAAAATCTGAATTCCATTGATTACTTCCATTAAAAAACAAAGGTGTATCGATTGATAATGACAAGAGTTTAAACATTATAATTCCTGGCACTAATCCACTAGTAACCATATCTGCAAGCGAATCTAACTGAACACCTAACGGACTTTGAACATTTAATTTACGAGCCAATAAACCATCAAAAAAATCGAAAAAAATACCTAAAAAAACAAATATAGAAGCAGCTACAAAATTATTGTGAACAGCAAAAATCACAGCTATCGATCCGCAAAATAAATTAAGGAGAGTAACTATGTTTGGAATATGCCTTTTAATCATCATTTATAAAGTTTCTGTAAAAATAGCAAACTATTTTCGTCTTATACAAGTATTGCACAATAACTGAATGATTTTGAAGTTTAATAGATTAAAAATATTGTGCATCTTTGTAAAAAATTTTGCTATTGAAAACTAAACTACTTATTGCTTTTCTAGTAGGCTCTATATTTTGTTCCGCTCAAACCACTCGTAAATATTCTAATGAGTTTATGAATATTGGTGTTGATGCTGCTGCATTAGGAATGAGCAATGCTGTAGTTTCTCAAACTGGCGATGTTAATTCTGGCTACTGGAATCCTGCTGGATTAGTTGTTTTAGAAGACAACCAAATAGCACTTATGCACTCTAGCTATTTTGCCAATATTGCCAATTATAATTATGCAGCATTTGCAATGCCCTTAGATGACAGAAGTGCTGTAGCGCTTTCATTAATTAGATTTGGTGTTGATGATATATTAGATACTACACAACTTATAGACGACCAGGGAAACATTAATTACGACCGAATAAAATTATTCTCTACAGCAGATTATGGCTTAACATTTTCGTATGCTCGTCGTTTGCCTTTAGATGGTTTAAGTTATGGTGTAAATGCTAAAGTAATACGCAGAATTATTGGTGATTTTGCTTCATCTTGGGGATTTGGTTTAGATTTAGGTATTCAGTTTGAATCAGACAACGATTGGAAATTTGGTATAATGGCTCGTGATATAACAACCACATTTAATGCTTGGACATTTGATGATGAAAAATTAGCTGATATACAAAATGCTATAGAAGGCCAAAACCAAGAAGTACCAGAATCTACAGAGTTGACTATTCCTAAATTACAAATAGGAATGTCAAAAAAATTTATTTTCCATTACGATTATTCACTTGTAACAGCTTTAGATTTAAATGTTCGTTTTGAGCAAAACAACGATGTTATTTCAACATCATTTGCTAGTATAACTCCATCTTTAGGTTTTGAATTTGGATATACAGATTTGGTTTTTTTAAGAGCTGGAGTTGGTAATTTTCAAAATGAAAGACAATTTGATGATTCTGAAAACTTAACCTTTCAGCCAAATTTTGGTGTTGGTTTTAAATACAGAGGTATTCAAATAGATTACGCTTTTACTGATATTGGTGACCAAAGCGCAGCTTTATACAGCAATGTGTTTTCATTGAAACTAGATTTAAGTATCTTTAGATAGTGAGACAACTTTTATTAGCCATAGCTTCAGGACTTTTACTTGCATTAGGTTGGCCAACTTACGGATTTCCTTTATTGTTATTTTTCGGTTTTGTGCCTTTACTTTTTGTAGAGCATTCCATTAGAAATTCAGCTTTAAAAAGAAAAAAACTTACTCTTTTTGGGTATTCATATTTAACATTTGTTATCTGGAATTTTATTACAACCAATTGGTTACAATATGCAGATGTATTTGGAGCCAGCTTTGCTATTTTAGTAAATTCTCTACTAATGGCATTGGTTATTATTATTTACCACACTGTTGCCAATAGAACATCACAAAACAGAAGCCTTTTATTTTTAATAGCGCTATGGATTTGCTTCGAAAAACTACATTTAGGTTGGGAGTTTTCATGGCCTTGGTTAAACCTAGGTAATGGCTTTTCAGAATATATTACTTGGATACAATGGTATGAATACACAGGTACTTTTGGTGGTACACTTTGGGTTTTACTAACAAATACTTTAGTGTTTACAAGTGTTTTAAAATATAATCAGGAAAAGAGTAAACAGATTATAAAAGTAGCAGTATTAAAAACCAGTTTACTTATAAGCATCCCTATTTTAGTGTCATTTATTATTTTTAAGACCTATAAGATTGAAGGCGAAAAAATAAATGTTATTGCACTACAGCCTAATATAGACCCTTACAGTGAAAAGTATAATACTTCAAATATTCAAATAGCTGATTTACTATTTGAATTATCAAATACAAAAATTACAGATTCTACCGATTATATTTTAGCTCCTGAAACTGTTTTTGCTGATAATTTAAAGATTGATGAATTTGATATATCATTATTAAAATTCAAGCTTAAATCTTATATAAATGAGCACCCAAACGTTAATTTATTAACTGGTGTTTCGTTTATAAAGTTTATTTATGATGAAAAAGATGTTAAGTCTGAAACTAACTACCTAAAGAACAATATTTGGTATAATGACTATAACTCTGCAATGCTTATTAATACAAATAACAATGTTCAACTATATCATAAATCTAAACTAGTAGTAGGTATCGAAAACTTTCCTTATCAAGGTGTATTAAAACCTATTTTAGGCGATGCAATGATTGATTTGGGTGGTACAGTTGCAATGAAAACTACCCAAAGCAATAGAGATGTTTTTACAGCTTCAAACGGAAAATCTAAAGCTGCACCTATAATTTGCTATGAATCTGTTTATGGTGAATTTGTAACTGGTTATGTTAGGAATGGAGCAGATTTTCTAGCCATTGTAACAAATGATGCTTGGTGGAACAACACACAAGGACACAAACAGCATTTAAGCTATGCTCGCTTGAGAGCCATTGAAACGCGTCGTGATATTGCCAGAAGTGCTAATACTGGTATTTCTGCATTTATTAATGCCAAAGGAGAGATTACAAAATCGTTAGTTTACAATACTCAGGGTGCTTTAGCAGGTAGTGTTACCCTAAACAAAAAACAGACTTTTTATGTTTTAGCAGGCGATTATATAGCAAGAATAGCAATGTTTATTGCCTTGTTTGTATTTTTAATTACATTTTTTAGAAGAAAGAAAACAGCATAAAATTTACTGTCCACGATAGTACAAAATAGTACTCAAGGTTTTTACTATAATATTAATATCTAAAAACAAACTTCGGTGTTTTATATAATACAAATCGTATTGAAGCTTGGTTAAACTATCATCAACCGAAGAACCATATCTAGTATTAACTTGTGCCCAACCTGTTAAACCTGGTTTTATAATATTTCGTGTTTCATAAAAAGGGATAACTCTTGATAGTTCATTTACAAAAAATGGACGCTCAGGTCTTGGCCCAATTATACTCATATCACCTTTTAACACATTAATAAATTGCGGAATTTCATCAATTCTGGAGCGTCGCAAAAAACGTCCAAACGCTGTTACTCTTAAATCGTTTTTCTGAGCCCATTTAGCGCCATTTGCTTCAGCATTAATTACCATGCTTCTTAGCTTAACAATCTTAAAAGGCTTGCCGTTTTTTCCTATACGTTCCTGTATGTAAAACAATGGGCCTCTATTACCAATAAGATTTCCTATTAGGATTAGTGGTAAAATTAGGATTCCAAAAACAAGTCCTGAAACTGAAAAAATCACATCAAACAAACGATGAAAAAATAGATAAAGTGTATTCTGGTTACTTCGACTAAAAGGGAAATATTTATAAAAATCTTTACCTACAAACTGTATTGGCACTCTATAAGTAATTTCTTCATAAACCTGCGTGTATTCGCGAATAGTAAATCCTTTTTCCAGCAGTGTAATAAGGTCATGATAAATATCCTGTGTAATAGTTTCTGAATTGTAACTCGCCACTAATACTTCAGAAATTTTAAATTTTGTAATAACATTTAGTAACTGTTCTGGTTCAAACTCTTTTAAGCCCTTAAATTTAATAGGATCTAAGGCTTCTTTTTCACAATTTATAAAGCCTATTATTTTATAATTAGGGTCTGATTGATTTAATACTTTTACTATATGCTCAACATGAGAAATCTCTCCAACTAATAAAACTCTTTTATAGAATCTAGGTGAAGAAATAAAAGTCATATAAGCAACTCTCCATAAAAAAATGGATAAGATTATAGTTAGAAAAAAATATACTATTTGTAATCTGTTTTCTGGTAAAAAGGGTGTTAAAACAGGTGTAAGTAAATAGAATAATACTGTAGTTGAAGATGCTAAAACAATGTTTCTAAACGTAACATCTATTTTACTCGATTTTTGAAGATCATATAACTCGAATATTGTACCAAATAGTGCTAAATAAATAACAAGAACTAATATTGGTAAATAATTAGTTTTTTCTATAACTAAGTATTCAAAGTCAAAAAACAATCCTAAAACATATAGTCCTAATAAAACAACAAAGATATCAAATACACGAAGCAGAACTTTACGCTCAGAAATCTCAAAATGGATACCCTTTTTTCTGTTCATGTTTGAAGTTTTCAGACTTATATTATGTTACACAAATATAACAAGTTATAAATAGTGTTAGATATAATTTAGTTATAACACATCAAACCAAAGTTGTTTTACATTATTCCAACTAAATTGCTCAACATTCTGTCTTGCACTCTTGACAATGTCTTCTGTTTTTGATTTATTATCAATAAGATATTTAATAGCATTAGCCATTTCTTGCTCATTATTTTGCTCAACTAAAATACCTTGTTTTTCATGCTTAATAAGAAATGGAATTCCACCTACATTAGTTGATACAACTGGTAATCCTAAAGCCATTGCCTCGATAACACTAATAGGCATATTATCAAAATTAGTTGTGTTTATAAACACGTTGTAATCTTTAGATAAATTAATCCATTCAGCTTTTGTTAATTTCCCTGTAAATTTCACATTTACCAGCAATTGTTCTGCCAACTGCTTTACTTCTTTTAACAAGCCACCATCTGGTCCAACCATACACAACGAAGCGTCAATTCCATTATTTTTTAAGTTTTTTAATACTCGTATTGCCATTTGAGGGTTATAAATCTCTTTAAAAGATCGAACCCATAATATTTTTGGCGTTTGAATAATCCTATTATTGAAGCTGTATTTTTCAATTTCAATTGCATTAGGAATGTAAGTTGTATTTGTATAACCAAAATCTTCAAATGCCTTTTTAAGATATAATGAAGGTGAAACATTTATGTATGATTTACTAAAAATTAGTCTGCTTAATTTCGGATTGTTTTTTAATCGGTTAGGTAAATTCCCCCCATGAAGTATTGGTATATATTTCAATTTAAAAAATCTACATAACTGACTAACAACAAGCGCATAATAAAAATTTTGGGTGCTATATGTATCAATTAATACGACATCTACTTTACTTCTAGATTTAATAACACTAAAAATCATATCAAAAAATCGAACAAATTTGTTCTGATAACTAGACGAATAAGCAACAGTATATTTCTCATTCTCTAACAATCTTCCTAGAACCTCAATACTTGTTGTATTTGTTTTAGTAGAATTTAATTTATTACCTATGTACAAAATATGCTTCATTCTATTTTATAAAGTTTTAAAGCATGTTCGCTATGTATAACGTTTAATGTTTGGTAGGTTTTAGTTGTGATTATATGAGTGACTTTTAATTGCTTTAAAAATTGAATTTTATCTTCTTCAGTAGTCAACTCTTCAAGCTTTATAAGGTCTTCATACCATTTTATAAATTGAATTGGGTTTCCTTCAATTATCATTGAAGCTCCTTTTGAATCTAACACAACTGCTCTTTTTGTAGCTCCTCTAAAAAAATGACTGCCATAAATAACTGCCTTTGCAGGTATGCTTTTTGAGACAAATTCTGCCATATTATCATAATCACTCAACCTTTTTTCATCAATAGAACCTACACTAATATTGTTTGGTAAAATGCATCGCATTAAATCATCACCTACAAATGGTATTTTATTAAACATTGGAACTTTACAAATTACCAATAGGCTAATAAAAAAGACAAAAACATAAGGCAATAAGGTTTTTAGCTTTTGTGATTTTGATAGTATAAAAACGAGTAAAAATGCTATAGCAAAATAACTTGGTACAATAGCAACTTTTTGCATTCTTATAAGCTGGAATGACATTCTTAAGTTTAAACCAAAAGTAGAGTTTATCAAGTTTTCAATATAAACACTTAATGAAGGAATTATTATTAATAAAAGTGTGCATAAAGCTAGAGTTTTAGCCTTTTTAAAATGTTCAATATCATTTCTAGACACAAACAAATAGCCTAAAAGAGGAAGTACAAAAAACAATGTTTTTAATTGTAGCCATTGTTTTAAAAACTGAATAGGTTCACTAAAAACCAATGGTATTCTTTCATTAAAAGCGTTGTTATATAATTGTAAATCGTAAGTAAGCGAACTTTCTGTTTTTCCAAAATATGAATATATAAATGGCAACATTCCAATACCTATTGCTATAAAAACAAAGAATATATTCTTAACTGTAACTAATGTTTTTTCGTTATAAAAAACAGCAATACATAAAAGTAAAACACAAAATAAAAGTATACCTCCTAATCCTGTAATTGGGTGAAAATTAAATATCAAACCTGCAAAAAAAGCACCAAGTAACAAGCTTCTAAACTTGTTGGAAAGAAACAAAAATGGTAAAGGCATTAATGCTATATATAAAGTTCTTGGCATTATTGACCAAAGTCCAGTAATACCCCAAATCTCATATCCAGGAAGCCAAATTAGTCCACGAATTAAAATTGATATAATGAGTGATACCCAAAAATTGTCTGTAAACTTATAAAGCAAGAAAAACCATAAAACACCAAATAGAATATGAAAAACAAAGCCAATAACATTTAAAGCTTGAACATAATCCTGATTGGTAAACTTTGCTACAAAACGCAAAGATTGTACATAAAAAGGTGTATAATACCTAACATTATCTAAAGTATTGAGGTATAAATCGTTTTTAAAAAGTTCTTGATTATCAAACTTTTGTGCAACTGGGATTATATTTTGAATATCAGAAGACAACATACTATATGTAGCATCTGAATAGTTTAAATAGTATGCAAAACCTATAATTAGATTTATTATACATACAAATAATACTTTATGCTTAAATGTGTTTAGCATCTAGTCTGCTTTAGGAGCCCTTAAAATATCATAATGAATTGCTTGCAACAACAATTGAAACCCTAATATAATGCTTAATGTTACTAGCATTATTGTTCCTGTTGGAGCTAAAATAGAATGTGAAGCATAAAACCACCAATTATATAAACCATAAACTACACCAAACACAAACAATGGCAAGCCTAAAAGCAAGTAAATTGAAGACATACTAAAATCGTATAAGAAATAGGTTTTTAAAAGTCGCTTATAAAAGGTTTTACAGAGTTTAGGAAAAAACACAAAAGGCATTTTCCAAACCTTCATATTAGATTGTTCATCTCCATAAATTGCTGGCATAGCAATATCTTTTATTCGAGCATTTTGGAAATATAATTCAGATATTAATGACGTTTCAAAATAATATCTATTTGAAATATTTTTAAAATCTAACATCTTAAGCACATCAACTTTCACCGCAAAAAAACCGTTAGTAGGATCAAAATTATTCCAATATCCTGTTGCTGCTTTTGTTAAAAATGAAAGGATAAGATTACCTAGCTTTCTAATAAAAGGCATTTGTTTTAAGGCATTAAAATCTCTAAACCTATTTCCTTTGGCATACTCAGCTTGGCTCTGTATTAAAGGGTTTATAAGATCCTTAATATAGTTAGAGTCCATTTGGTCATCTGCATCAACTTTAACAACAAAATCCATTTTGTCTTCTATTGCCATTAAAAAACCAACTTTTGAAGCACCTCCAACTCCAAGGTTTTGCGTGTTTGAGATTAACTTTATTTTTTTAACATTATTAACTTTTCCTAAGCTTTGAAGGGTTATTGATTGACTACTACAATCATCAATAAGATAAATTTTAGAAACAAAATCTGGAAGTTTATCAACCACCTTTGCTATATGACCATCTGCATTATAGTAAGGTATAACAACTGCTATTTTATAATTTTTAATCTGATCTGTCATTTTTTATAATAAAATCTAGGTGCTGTTAATAAAACTGTTGCCAATAAAAAGAATCCTAATAATCCAAATAATGGTCTGTATACATACAAATGTTCACCAAAATAAAGTGTTACTAACATGGCTAACACCAATCCATGTAAAGCCATTTTTAAGTATTTTGTTCTGTTTAAATTTAATAAAAAATAAGAGGCCAACCACCTTAAATACAAGATAAGACCTAGCAGACCAACTTCATTGATTAAACTTAAATAAATGTTGTGTGCAGAAAACCCAATAAGTAACCTGTTATTAAACCCAATACCTAAAGGAATTATATATGGTCGCTCTATTAAATATTTAGTATATGATGCTGCTAATTCCTTTCTTCCTGAACCCAAATCTTCATACAATTGGTCCACATCAACAGAGTTCTCACTCAATACAGTAGGATCACTTATTTTATTTGTAATTCTATCATCAAACACTTTTTGAGCCATTTCAACAACTTCTAAATTTAAAGATATAGCTGTCATGACAATAATTAAAAACACTACAGAAACTGAAATAAATTTTCGAGTATTTGCTATTAAAAAATAAGCTGCAAAAACTATAAGTGCTAAATAAGATGTTCTAGACCCAGTAATAACTAGTACTGTTCCACTTAACGTTATTGCTGAAAGCAATAAAATTTTATTAATCTTAAGCTGCTTTTGCAAATATATACCCAGACTTACTGCAAAAGATATAAACATAGTCATTCCTAACACAATCTTATTTGGTCCGAGTGTGCCAGATAGAAATCCTAAATAAGACATTTTATATCTGTCATTCCATAAAAAAGGGACAATACCAGAGTTTTGTGCAATAACTAACAATGACTCACCAATAATTAGAATTAAAAGTATATAAACAATAGCTTTAAAATTTTTGTATTTCATCACAAAAACTGAAACTAAAACTGCGTATAAGAAAAAAACAAAAAAGTGATAATAATACAATATAGACTGCAACAGCCACATAGGACGATTTAAAAAAATGCTAAACAACCCTGTGAAAATTAAAGTAATAGCCGACCAAATAAGAAAGTGATTTAAGAACTTAAAATTAAGCTTCTGCTTTATGTAGTAATTTAAAACGCCAAAATTCTTGATATACAAATAACAAATTATAATCCCTAAAACATCATATAACCTAATCTCATTTGATCCTTTTAAACTATAATTTGTAACAGGCAAATTATAAAAAAAAGAAACTACCATTAAATACATAGTTACCTTAACATATAAAGGCGCTATGATTAAATTTAATCTCTTATTTAATAATTCCTGCTTATCCATTATGCGGTCTTACTCTAAATGTTTGAGTAAATATCAACTAATTTTTTACTTATTTGGTTTGATGAAAATTCGTTTACAATTCTTTGGTGCAATTCACTTGCTGATTTTTTTCTAATTTCAATGTTTTCTATATAGTAAAGTAACCCTTTTTTTAAAGTCACATAATTATTTGCTTCTACTAAAATGCCAACTTTGTCATTGTTTATAACTTCATCACAATTACCAACATTAGTAGCTACAACAGCTAATGATGCTAAACCATACTCTAATAATGAAAGTGGTAATCCTTCAGATTTTGACGAAAGCACACCTATTTCTGCTTGGCTAAGTATATATTGCACATCTTTTTTACTTCCATATATAAAAACCGAAGTGTTTAAATTTAAATCTTGAATAGCTTGTTTTATACCAATAGAATAATCGTCTTCAAAATCTTTACCAACTAAATGCAATGTCCATTTTGGTTGTTCTTTTGCAATATCATTAAATGCTTTTAACAGTGTAAAGTGGTCTTTTTGAGGCCTTAAATTTGCTAAACACACTATTCTATAGCCATACTCACCTTCTAATTGTGTTACTTTATCATTTGTTTTCTCATTAACTACAAAGTTGTTTATATAAGAAACCTTCTTGCAATTAAGATGAGATTCTGACCATTGTTTCAAGGTTTGATTTACGCTAATAACATGGCTAAAATAAATAGAACAAAACTTCAATACCTTATGCTTACGTTGTTGTAAAAACTCACTGTTTCCATAATGATCATGCCAAACAATTTTTACATTCTTATTAAACATTTTAATTATTGTTGCCAAGAAAAATGATGTAGAATGAGCATGAATAACATCTATATTGTTGTCTTTTACAAATCTCATTAATGTTCTAATTGCTCTAACATCTAGCTTACTTTTTTTATTTAAAAACAAATAACCTACACGATTATCAATAGCATTAAATAGTATTCCTTCAGCTCTTGTGGCACACAAAAAAGACCCTTGAGTATGGTCAACCATAATATTGGCAATGTTAACAGCCATACGCTCTGCACCACCAGCTTCTAATGAATCTATTAATTGCAGAACTTTCATGTCTTTAAAATTTTAATAATTTCCGATTCAAATCGTTCTAAAGTATATTCTTGAGACCATTTTGAAGCTAATTTAGCCATTGCATTTAAATCTACATCCTGTATAGTTTTTGATATTGTTTTAACTGCTCCATCAATATCGTCAGAAATTAAAATGCCTCTAATACCATAATCTAACATGTAAGGTACGCAAGAGATATTAGTTGAAACTGGTATTGTGCCAAAAAACATAGCTTCTGCAATCACTTTTGGCCAGCCTTCAGATTTTGATGGTAAAATTAAAAAATGTGATTTTTGCATTGCTTGTTTCACATTGCTTAATTCAACGTTACCTTTAAAATTAATTATATCACTAATGTTTTTACTACTCACATATGTTTCTAAATCTTGTCGTAATGCACCATCTCCATATACATCTAAAGTTACTTTATAACCTTGTGAATATAATTTTTCGATAATTTTTATAGCCACATCTGGTTGCTTTCCTTCAACTAAATTACCTACAAACAAAAACTTTAAATCATTTTTATAGTCTCTATCTAAAGGCATATTTATTTCTGAATCACTAAAAGAAGCTGTAAAAAAAGGTTTTATATTTTTTGATTGGCCTTTCCATTCACCATAAACTAATACTTCAATGTTTTTGGATAAAAACGTATTACTTAATAGCCATTTTTGGAATTTATAACTCAAAGGTTGTTTTGCCTTTGGGGCCCAGTTTCCTGCATATTTTACTGACTTAGGTTTTGAAGGAAATGCTATTTGAACCATACATCCTAACAAACTTATATTTCCTGGACAACGCAAATGAATGTGATCTGCTCTTTTGCACGATTTATAAATTTGAATCATCACCTTAGGGATTTTAACAACAGATTTTATCACATTAAAAAAAGTTGTGAAATTAAGTGCCGAAATAGCACTAAATTCAATATTAGGATGCTGATATGCTATATCTGTACCCATCTTCGTTTGAAGACTAATTGGCGCAACAACCTCTAGCTCATCAACGTGTTTTAACCATAGGTTCATTTCTCTTACATAAGGTTCGTAAGCATAATATAAATTATCCTTTTCATGGTGTTGTATATATGAAATAATTAGAAACCTCATCGTGCAATTTTAGGCTTATTTGTTAGTAAAGATAACCAACCGTAAACTCTTCCAATACCTTCAAAAAATGCATCTTTCTTATTTGATGAATTTAATACGTTGCTAAATCTTATTAAGGTTAAAAGTAGAGCAGTTAAATTCCATTTTAGTCTCGCTTTTAAATCAGGTTTATGATATTTAACTCGCCAAACATACCAACCGTTTCTTATTACCATTTTACCATACTTAAACATATTTGGTCGACCTAAAGCATTATGAAAATGCTCACATTTGGCAGATGTGTTTACATAGAGTTTTCCATACTTTGACAACCTTATACAAAAATCAGCATCTTCGTAAAGTCCGTAACCCTCAAAATAAGGTGAAAACTTAATATTTTCGAATACTTCTTTTTTATATGAAGAAACACCTCCCATAAATAATTCTACTTCATATGTTTTATCTGATGGAGGTAAAAACCCAACTGACCTACCATGAGAGTAGTCAGGCATAAATGCTGGTTTATCATCAGTAACCAACCCTAATTTTTGTCTTATTTTAAATCGACTAGGTTCGTCTCTACACCAATTATCATAACAAAATTGAACAGCTTTTGTATTATTACTATTTGCTTTATGCCATTTCACTTCATTAGTTATATAGCCACCTACTCCAACAGTTTGAGGATTTTCAGTATAAGTATATATTAAGTTTTTAAAGTAATTGGCTTCTAGAATAATGTCATCATCTAAAAAACAAACAACATTAATGACTTTGTTCACTTTAGATATTCCAAAATTGCGTTGTTTGGTTAAACCTCTTTGAGTTTCATCAACCTTAAAATAGATTAAATTTTCAAAAATATTTTGCTCTAAAATGTATTTTGTTTTATCATTAGTAGAGCCATCAACGATAATAATTTGATTTGGATACAACGACTGTGCTTTTACTGAATTTAATAAATCCAGCAAAGGTTTTGGTCGCATATATGTACAAACTATTAAAGTAAATGTCATATACTGGTTTTAGCTTTTAATTGATTTGCCCACTTCTCACTAGATTTCCATCTTTCTTTCATTTGAGAAAAGTAAGAAACAATGTTTTTATTACTCTGCAATTTAAAATATTTAAAAAACAGCAATGTCTTATAGCCTTTAATTTGAAAATCGGTTTGGTGTTTCAAATTGTATAGCATAATAGTTGGTGAAGGTTTTGGCTGAACTTCATCATTCTGCCAAGGTTGAATAAAAGGTGTTCTAAAACCTCCAATTGGCGCTTTTAAGTGTACTAAATGCACTTGAGGAAGATATGCTATATCGTCTCCAATATTTCGTAGTTGCATTCCGAAATCGCCATCTTCTCCAAAACCGTGTTCGTAGGCAATATCAAATGCTATTCGCTTTGCAATTTCATTACAAATAATACTACATCCAGAACCAAATGTATGCCACTGCTTAATAGTAGTATTCTTCTCTTTTTCACCTTCTTTTAAGCAGCTTAAAGTTGCTGCGTTAACACCTAAAACACTAATAGAATTTAAAGCTTTCTCTATAGTTAGGTTATCAAAACGAATATCATCATCTGCCAAAAATACCCATTCAGACTCTACTTGTTTTAAAGCTATATTTCTAGCATTACAAGCACCAGTTTGATGAATAAAACTGTGCTTAATTTTAAATGGCCATGCTTTGGTAGTTAAAAAATCTAGTTCTGATTTACTATTAGCATCAGGGTTTTGCTCTACAATAATTACATTTTTAGGCAATAGTGTTTGACTTGCTAAATCTTGTAACACATCATATAAAAAAGTTGTTCTTCCAATTGTTGGAATTATTACATCTATAGCAAAATTAGGATTGTACCTTTTAGCTGAAACAACCTCAACATCCTTAAAATTTGGGTTAGATATACTACCAGAAGTAAAAAAAGATGATAAATATGGTAGTATCAAAAAACGTTTTTCATAAATCATACTATTAAATAACGTTAATAAGGCCCAACGAGATCTATAATGCCATTTTGTAAACTTAAACAACTCATAAGTAGAAGGTTTTATAGACTCTAAAACAACTGAATTAGGCTTTAAAAGTTTTGGTGAAGAGTAACAAAACAATCCGTTTTTTATTCCTGATTTGGCGATTGAATTTAATACAAAATCAAAAGTTTGATGTTTAAAATCTTTGTGCTTGAATTGTAATAACGTTTCCGCATAAATGCCTCCAATACAACTACTCATTAACCATGTTGGATAATTAACATTCTTATTCACTTTTATAAAAGGTGACGATTCTACATAACCTATTCGTTTATCAATGTAATATGAATTTCTGACCTCAAACGAAGCCATTATAAGTTTATGATGAAAAACAGCATTGATTTCTTCTTCATTTATTGCTACTTTCAAATCATCATGACACCAAACAATGAGTCTGTTAGCATTAACTTTTGCTACTTCAAAAAAAGCCTCAACCAACTTACTTGTTGAGATATTTATAGTCTTTTTTGAAGTATAATCTAATACACTAACAACCTTATTATGTTTATGTGTAATTACAATCATTTATTAATTACAGCTTTATAAAATTCTATATTCTGATTTGTGATTTTTTCAGCAGAAAATTTTTCGATAACACGTTGTCTTCCTGCTTTGCCAAAAGATTCACATAATTGCTTATCATTTAATAACTCAATAATTCTTTCAGCAAACTCTTCATGGTTTTTTGGATTTACAGTAAAACCAGTTTTGTTATCAACCATAAGCTCATTTGCCCAACCAATATTTGAAGACACTAAAGCTTTTTTCATCGCTAATGTCTCTAACCATGTCATCGGAAACGCTTCAGCAAAACTTGGTAAAACCACAATATTTGCCTTGATTATATAGTTTTTAATCTCATGATATGGCACTTCTTTTATGTGTTTTACTCTTGTTTTTGCTTCAGGAGTTAAAAGATTATAAAACAACTCTATTGTAGATGTTTTGGTAAATACATCAATGGCATCTTTACCCAATAAAAGCAAACTTGCTTTTTCATTTTTTATAACTACTAAATTAAATGCTTCTGCTAATTCTAAAACTCCTTTTTTGCGAATAATAGTTCCGAAGTAAAGCAATTGACCTTCATTAATATGGGTTTCAATAGGTGAAAATTGATTGGCATCAATTCCGTTATGAATAGTTTTTATATGATGCTTTAAACTAAATATTTTTTTGGTTAACTCTCCTGTAAACGTACTTACAGACACTACTTCTTGTGCACTTGTTAACGCTGTTTTTTCTAATACAAAATTTTTAAATTTTTGTGTCCTGCCATCAAGTTTACAAAAGTAAGCATCGCTTCCATTAAGGCGTATAACTATAGGAACTGTAAATTTCATAAAAGCAGAAATACCTGTCCAGTCTGGCGCTTCAATTAGCTGTATACTTTCTTTATCTATTTCTTTTTGAATAATTTTTTGAATTCGTTTACGCTCGTTATACCATCCAAAAACAGCATGCTTAACAGCTTTAATACTCACAATTTTAACCTCTTGGTCATTATAAATATCATCTTGATTTTGATATGCTACAAACACAGTCACCTTAACTCCTGAATTAGACAAACCAACAGCCAAATTTTTTATGCTAGTCCCTAAACCTCCTGAAGGTTTTAAATTGTCATGTGGATATTCAGATGTTAAAAAACCTATGTGCATTATACGAGTTTTAAATAATTATCAACCATTGCTTTTAAGGCATATTGTTCTCTAATTTTTGATGAAAACGAATTGCTTAACAAACTAATTTTATCATTACAAATTTGAGTTATTATGCTTTGAAGTGCATTAACATCTTTAGCTTTAAACAAATAGCCATTAGTACCATCTTTTACAATTTCTACATTTCCACCAACTGTTGTAGTAATTACAGGCACATTACAACACAAACTTTCTAATATTGATAAACTAAAGGCTTCCATATATGTTGGTTGAATCATATAATCGTACGCTTTATACAAAGCATACAAATTATCTACACTTCCTTTAAAATTAATTGTGCTTTCTAAATTATATTTATGTACTAAATCTGTTAATGTAGATTTATAAATACCTTCTCCAAAAACATCAATTGTAATGTTTTCTAAAGTAGTTTTATTTAGTTTGGTTAGCGCTAAAATTAAATCTTGAATTCCTTTTTCATATACTAAATGAGAAACTACAATAAACCTATATCTTGATTGATTATCTCTATTTCCTTGTTCTCTTACTTGGTATAATTCTGTTTGGATTCCGTTATAAATGACGTCTGTTCTATTTTTTAAATTAGAGCTATAATCTTTTAAATTTTGATTTTTTATATACTCACTTACAGCTATAATCTTATCAATACTTTTATTGTTAATTAAATATTTTAATTTTCTTTTTATCCTGTCTCTTATACACATCTGACGCTGCCGACGAAGAGGATAGTG
>OJIO01000428.1_pt1 | contig 27831 bp, 24 predicted proteins | sample 1595621 | NCBI WGS metagenome assembly OJIO01 (sample SAMN05416776, study PRJEB24817) | seawater metagenome | isolation source: Sea water | place: Canada:Atlantic | collected 2013-07 | reverse complement strand
TCCATTCGGAACGTTGCATTTTCATCAGCAGGTCGGTGCCGATGTTACCTGGGCCGATGATCACGGCCTTCAATTTTTTAGACATAACATTTCCTCGCTGAGTCTAACGCTTATACGAAACGAACAGAGGCAGAACCGATGCCACCAATGGTTACCGACATAAAGTCACCGGCTTTAACCGGTTCCAGCGGCACCAGCGAACCAGACAGAATGACCTCACCGGCCTTCAGCGGAATACCGAATTCACCCAGGGTGTTGGCCAGCCAGGTAACACAGTTCACCGGAGAACCCAGCGCCGCAGCACCCGCACCAGTACTGATGATGGAGCCGTTCTTTTCTACCACCATGCCGCAGGTGGTCAGGTCAACATCCAGCGGGCTGACGGCAGTATCGCCGAGCACAAACAGGCCGCACGAGGCATTGTCGGCGACGGTGTCCTGAATCTTGATTTGCCAGTTTTCAATGCGTGAATCGACGATTTCGAAACACGGAATCACAAAGTCGGTCGCCGCCAGCACGTCGGCATTGGTGATGCCGGGGCCAAGCAGGTCTTTTTTCAGCACGAAGGCGATTTCACCTTCGGCTTTGGGCTGAATCATCAGCTCACTGATGGGCATTTCTTGGCCCTGGCTGTATGCCATCTTGTCGGTCAGGTAGCCAAAATCCGGCTGATGTACGTTGAGCATGTTCTGCACCGCTTTAGAGGTCACACCGATCTTTTTGCCAATGATGCGTTCACCGGCCTCGATACGGCGCTCGTTCATGCGCAGTGAAATATGATAAGCATCCTTGATGGTGATGTCGGGATAGCGCTCCGTCAGCGGGCGCAGCGTGGTACGGGTAACCAGCGCGTTATACAGCTCGTCTCCCGCTTGCTTGATATCAGCTTCATTCATAAAAAATATCATCCATCTCGGTGAATAAATCAGCAGTATCGCGACCGCTGAATACTGCCTGCATTTGGGTGTATCAAAATACGACGGCGACGTGTGCGCGGTTCGACGGATACACCATTTAGAGTTATTTAATTGCCCGTTCGCCAAACCGGAGCGTCATGGTGCCGCCTTGACGACCCAATGTACTCCTCAGCCAATTCTGCTCAACCGACTAAATTTGAAACACAAGATCCCACCTATGAGAGCAGCTTTCGAAATGACTATGAGACCAATGCCATATCCTTCAGCGGTTCATATCTCGCAATCACATAATCAATAAAGGCTCGGGTTTTTGTCGGTAAATTACTGCGATGTGGATAAATCATATTGACCTGTTTGTATCCAGCACCCCAGTCAGGCAACAGTTGCCGCAAACGGCCACTGGCCAGCGCCTCCGCAACCAGGTATTCCGGCAAGCAGGCCAGGCCGACCTTTTCCAGTACCATATCCAGCGCCAATCGCGCTTCATCGGTTCTGAAATAGGCTTTGGGGACAAAAGAGACAGACTCCTCGCCCTGGTTAAAACGCCAGACAGGCAAACCACGGGTGGCAATCAGTGGCAGCAAGGCAAGTTGAGAGGGATGTTCAGGATAACGGGCACCAAAATCGAAATCCGCCGCCGCACACAGCATGACCGGCGCTTTCATCAGCGGCCGCGAAATCCAGTCGTTCAGGGTAATCGGGCCGAGCCGGAAGGCGATATCAATGCTGTTTTTTACCAGGTCAGAATGGTCATTGGATAACAACAATTCCACCGATACGCGGGGGTTTTGCTGCATAAACCCCAAAACCAGCGGCTTGATATAATGATGGCCAACGGCAATCGGCGCGGTAATCTTGATTTCGCCAGACAGTGACGACAGTTCACTGTTAACGCCATCAACCCGCATTTCCAGATCATGTATGACTGTATGCACACTGTCATACAAACGCACGCCAGACTCGGTCAGGCCAAAATGTTTGGCGGTACGATGGATCAGCTTATAACCAAGGCTTTTTTCAAAGCCCTGGATTCTCTGGCTCAAGGTCGATAACGGTACATTCAGAAAGCGGGCAGCAGCGATAAGACTGCCCTTCTCGACCACCAGCGAGGCCACAGCCCAGCGCGGCGATGATATAAACCGCCAGTTTCATCCGGGCAACGAGCGTTCAGGCGCTGGCCAGCTCCTGAAAAGATTTTGTTAAACGGCGGATAACAAAACCAAACAATACCGCCGCCAGCATCATGCAGACCATGGCTTTGGGAGAGCCATCCGACAGCGCACTGACCACACCACCAGCGATACCACCACTGGCAAAGCCCAGCGCACCGACCAGCGCTGTCGCCGTTCCAGCCAGATGGGGGAAATACTCGGTAATCGATGAAGTCGCATTGGCGACCACAAACCCATGGCTGCCAATGTAGAGCATCAGCATCAGCGTCAGTGGCCATACCGACAGCTCGTCAAACAGGAAAATATAGCCCACCATCAATATCCCCATGGCGATCTGGATCTTCTGGCCGATACTGATCAGCACGGGAGGACTGTAGCGCTTCAGCAAATGCAGGTTCACCTTGCTCATCGCCAGCATGGTTAAGACAATGCAGCCGAACACCAAAGGATAGACCGTATCACTGAGGCCAAAATGGCCCATAAAAATACCTGGAGACGACGTCACGAACGACAGCATCCCGGCATAAGCAGCACAAGTTGAAGCGACAAATCCCCATATGCGACGGTCACTCAATACCTGCCAGTAATTACGTAACGGATTACCGCCCGTACGTACCTTGCGTGTTTCTGGCAGGCGAAAATAAAACAGTGCAATCAGCAACAGTGCATAGATCAGCAAAAAGCCGAAGACCGAATGCCAGCCCAGCATTTTCAGGATTACCATACCCAGTAACGGCGCGACCAGCGGTGCGATCATCATCACCTGAATCACCCGTATCATTGCCCCTGCCCCTTCACGGCCACTGGCCAGATCGCGAATAATCGCGGTACTGTTGACCACCGCCAAACCGCCACCCAGTGCCTGAACCACCCGAAAAGCCAGCATCACATCAAGCGACTGCGCCAGAATAATACCCAGCGAACCGACCGCAAAAATACTCAGCCCGATCAACACCATGCGGCGACGGCCATAACGATCCGACAGCGGCCCGCCCAGCAGCTGCCCCAGACTGAAGCCCATCAGGAAGACACTGACCGACAGCTCGACCTCATGCAGCGAGTTACCGTAATCACTGGCAATAGCAGGAACGGCAGATAAATAAATATCCGTTCCCAATGGCGTAAGCGCGGTTAATGCCGACAGCATTAACAAGAAGCCTGGAGTCAGGCGAACAGCCACAGAAGACATAATTCTCCGGAAATATAAAAAGCCGCAAAACGCCAGTACAAACACAATCTGGCGCTGTGGAAACCTGGGTTAAGCATCGAATACCCGCCTGGCAATCAGGACACCAGACCATCAACTACGATCCAGTATATGACGATCATAATCTGGTAATCGCAGCACACAGCGCACAATGTGCCATTCAAAAAACGGGATGACTGATCAATCGATTGGCGCTAAACAGGGAGAACATAACCGTTGTTGTACCGGTTATGTTGTCAGCGACCATACAGTATGAACCACCGCGCCATCAATAGATGCTGCCGGTATGAATTGATCCGGCAGTGGCAACAATATATCGGACACCGTGCCATTTTTGCTATTGGTTCATCGAATAGCTGTTATTCCTGATACCACGTTCACCAACAGCAGCATTGACAGCGGGCACAGACCGTATCAGTCAGGTTAAAAACCGGATTTTCGGCCCCTTGGGGCGGCATCAACAACAACCTGTGAATAAACTGTGAGTAAAACTTCACGTAATTGTCATGTCCCCATCGCGCTTGTACCGACGTCTTCTTCAGTGAATCGCTTGTTCTGCCTGTTGTTTTCAGCGGTGCAGATCGGCCCTGATCCTTGCTCTATTTTGTTCACCTGGAAGCCTATTTTATGACCTCTGAATTCTTCGGCGCCAAGCGCAGCACCTTGTACACTGCGGTACTGGCAGCAACCGCTCTGCTGCTCAGCGCCTGTGGCAGTGACGATAATAACAACGACACGGTACAAGACACTCCAGACATCGAGACCAGCACCCTGCTGGTGTCTAAACCAGCCATCCCGACCGGATTGGGTTACGAACAATACGTTGCTGAGCCATCAGTCGAGTACCCGCTGCCAGCGGTTGATAATCTGGCGTTGAATGAAGGAGATGGCCGTTTCTTCCGCGATGAAAACCCGATTCTTACGGTGCTAAGCAGCATCAACAAAATCTGGCAAGGCACCACGGAACAATGGCAGACCACGGCGGGTAATTACACCGATGATGCCAACGGTTACAAGGCCGGTGATGGCCCTAATCCGCACGCTGCCGCCAACGGTCAGCCCAGCGATTATGTTGAGGCTGGCACCGAGATCGTCGATGCTGCTTCCTGGGCCGCCAACATCCAGTACGTGATCGACGTGACGGCAGCCCGCACGGAAGATCAGGCCCTGTTTGCGTTTCTGGATGACATCCGCAGCAAAACCTACAGCACTATTGATGGCTTTGGCCCACTGACGGAAGACTACGCCGCCAACTCTGGCGCTTACGCCAGCTTCGAGCCCATCCTGCTCACCGACGTGACCGAAAACAATCGCTACGCGCAACCAAACAACGACAGTTACAGCACCTATGGTGGTCAAACAGATTCAACCCTGGGTGACATGGTGCAATTGGCAAAACGTTTCCGTGATTCACACGCGTCGACCAGTGGCCCGAAATACATCTTTGGTACACCGCGCCCATGGCGCATGACCGACACCGGCAACATTGACTTCAAAGGAGTCGAAAGCCTGACCTGTATTGACGGTGCCAGTGAGACCCGCGAAGAAAAAGAATACCGTATAGACTCTTACACCAGCAGCGTGAATGTCCTGCCCGGTCTGTTTTGCGGTCGTCGGGCGCATTCATCCAGCAAGGAAACGGAACTGCTTTACACCGCCACGACGGAAAACCGCCGTAAAGACAACGGTTACCCAAGCGGCCACGCCAACGCCGGCATTCTGGCTTCTCTCGCCTATGCCTATGCCTTGCCAGAGCGTTTTGCCGAGCACGTAGCCCGTGGTTCAGACCTGGGAGAAAACCGAATTATTGCCGGTATGCACTCACCGGTCGATGTCATTGGTGGTCGTATGCAGGCCCTGATGGTCGCCACCTACGCGCTCAACACCCAACCGGCCGAGGCCGCAGCGGCACGGCAACAAGCGCTGGAATATTTTGGTGGCAAAGCGGCAGCCGCCGGTATGAGTCTGTATGAATACGCCCACCAGACCGTGACAGACACCGGCAGCAGCAAAAATGCAGACGGCACACTCAACGTTAACGTATTCAACAACAATCGCTTCGATGACCACGCCGCAATCAAGGCTGATTACCTGGCGCGCATGACCTACGGCTTACCGCAAAACGGCACCCTGGGTTTGGCTGCTATTGTGCCAAAAGGGGCGGAAGCTTTGCTGAAAACCCGTCAGCCTTATCTGTCCGATGAACAGCGCCGGGCCGTACTGGCCACCACAGAAGTGGAATCCGGTTATCCGCTGCTGGATGACTCCAACGGCTGGGGACGGATTAACCTGATCGCTGCGGGCGATGGTTATGGCGCATTTAACGGTGACGTCAACGTCTATATGGATGCCGGCAAAGGCGGCTTCAATGCTCAGGACGAATGGCGTAATAACATCAGCGGTGCTGGCAAGCTGACCAAAAATGGCACCGGCCAGTTGACTCTGACAGGCAACAACCACTACAGCGGTGGCACCGTGATTGAAGGTGGTGTACTGGCAGCCGCATCGGCAACCGCTTTCGGTAGCGGTGATGTTTACATCAATGGCGGCGCGGCGCTGGTGAACGCCGATGGCGCGGTGGCCGTCGCAAACCTGACGCTTGAAAACACCGCCACACTGGCCATCAACATGGATACAGACAGCACTCAAGTAGCGGCTTCCGGCACGGCGTATGTTGCGGGTGCCGCTCTGGAACTGACGTTTGCATCAACCCCCGCATCCGGTACGACCTTTACCCTGATTCAGGCCGATAACATGGGGGGTGAATTCGCCAGTGTTTACGCTGGCGAAGTGGCTATCACACTTGAGTACACCGACACCTCGATTGTCGCTACCGTCGAATAACCCGTCCGACCCGTCAGCGGAGCCGGTGCCCCGGTTCCGCTGACGGTAAAAGGGCAGTTCCTCTCTCAGCTGCCCTTTTACCAGCCACCTCGCAGTACCGTGACGAATCCTTCAACTCACTATCAAACGGCCTGTACTTCCAAGCCAGGATTGCGAACGGCTGCGTCACGCAAACCACAACCACAACCACAACCACAACCACAACCACAACCACAACCAATCCATAAGCCCCACCCACCATTGGAGACACTGAAATGACTGCCCTGAAACACATCGTTCGCCACCTCGCTGCGCTGGTGCCACTTTGCTTGCTGCATACCCCTGTCCAGGCCGACGCCGGAACCTTCAGCACCCTGACCTACAACGTCGCCGGTCTGCTGGAAGTCTTTTCCAGCGCAGACTCCGACCGGCAGGCCGCCACCGAGCAGATCAGCTGCTACGTCAACGAATTTGACATCATCAACGTCCAGGAAGATTTCAACTACCACGCGGCGTTGTACGACACCTGTGACGACCACGCCTATCGCTCGGCCACCACCGGAGGTATGGGAGTCGGTAGCGGTCTTAACAGCATGAGCCGTTTTGCATACACCGACTGGGATCGGGTCAGCTGGGATGCCTGCAATGGCGTCGACTGCCTGACCCCCAAAGGCTTTACCCTGGCACGCACCCGACTGGCAGAAGGTGTGTACGTCGACATCTACAATCTGCATACCCAGGCACAAACAGAAGAGGCCGACCTGATCGCTCGCCGCGCCGATATGCTGCAACTGATCAACTATATCGAAACCCACTCCGCCGCTAACGCCGTGATCGTCATGGGTGATACCAATACCCGCTACACTCGCAGTGGCGACAATATGTGGGAGTTTCTCAATCGTGGTTTTAGCGATGCCTGGGTCGACCTGATACGCTCCGGCGATATGCCCGAAGCCGGTATCGACGCGCTGGTCTGTGATCCGAAAATCACCAGTGCCGACTGTGAAATCGTCGACAAGATCGTCTATCGCGGCAATGCCTTTATCCACCTGGACGCCACTCTGTATGATGTGCGTCAGGATGACCTGACCTACGACGGCCTGAAGCTGTCCGATCACCCGCCGGTACAGACCAACTTCAGCTGGAGCACCGCCAGCAACCTGCAAATGTCCGATTTTTGGGGTGGCCCGCATGGCAGCGGATTTAACGACGTGGCGGTATTACCAGCCAATCCGGTTGTCAGCAGGGTGACGTTGCGTGCCGGTTCCCGCATCGACAATATTGGCCTGAGCTTATCTCAAGGCAATGTACTGTCGCACGGTGGTAACGGTGGCAGCGAATCCTCCCTGACCCTGAACAGCGGTGAATATCTCACGGCGCTGAAGGTCTGCTCCGGCCAGAAAAACGACCAGACCCGCATCTTTTACGCGCGTTTCACCACCAGCCAGAACCGTACGCTGACGGGCGGCAGCAGCACATCCAGCTGCACCACTTTCAACGCCCCCGCAGGTTGGCAGATTGTCGGCTTCAAGGGCCGGGCCGGTGACGAACTGGATAAAATCGGAGTGATTTATGCGCCGCAATAATTGCCCGGTAGCGAATGGGCGTTGTTGATTTGACTTACCGGCAGGAGGTGCCTTGGGGCTGGTGTTTATCACACCGGTTCAGCGGCAAGCCACCTCCTGCCACAACAATGCAATTGACGCAGGGAGGCCCTTGGGGCCGATGTTTTACCCGGTTTATTGCCCTTCCATGAACCGGTATTGCCCTTCCCAGTCGCGATAGTTAAACACTTGTCCTGCGGTGCGAACTCGCGCCAACTCAGCCAGATCCAGATCGGCATAACACCAGCCGGGTTGATTCAGCGGCAATTGCGCCACAATGCCGTCGTCAGGAAAGCCGTAATCCACGGGGGCAAAAACACCGGCCGCACCGCAGTTGCTATCGATGGCTGGCGACCAGGCAGCGCTGCCAACGGTAGGCGACTGCACCACAAAACACTGATTTTCCAGCGCCCGTGCCCGACAGCCCAGTTGTACGCGGTGATAACCCGCGAGCGTATCGGTACAGGAAGGCACCAGAATCAGATCCGCACCTTGCGCCACCTGCTGACGAGCTAGCAGTGGAAACTCGCTGTCGTAACAGATATTCACCGCCAGACGGCCAAACGGGGTATCAAAAACGCGTAAAGCGTCACCAGCGGAAATCCCCCACTGCTCATGTTCAAAGCGGGTCATTTGCAGTTTGTCTTGCCAATGTACCTCGCCGGAGGGATAGCACAGGTAACAGCGGTTAACGTATTGCTCCCAGCCCGCCACCGTGGCTAATCCGACCGGAAACGTGCCTGCGGCGATCAACACCTGATGCTGTTTCGCCAGACGGACAAACTCCGCCACAAAAGCCACCCGCAGACTCTGCAGCTCGACCAGCTGCTGGCTCAGCGACTGATACACAGCGGGTGTAAACAGCGACGTCAACTCCATGGCAAAATATTCCGGCAATAGCAAAATCTGCGCTCCGTTATTGGCTGCCTGCTGCACCAGGCCTGAGACCTTGTGTTGCCAGGCACTGAAGCTGTCCAGAAAACCGACCTCATAGGCCGCCGAGGCAATGCGTAATGTACTCACAGTGTTTTTACCCAGAACATCATTGGATGAGCAGTTGCAGCCGTCTGATCAATATCCTGCCAGTCATAATGAGCAACCAGATCCGGTCGCGGGGAATAGCCAAAATGCTGCCAGACAGCATCCAGTGGTTGGTAACCAACAGGCTTCAGGGGATGGTTGACGGGCCGGACCACTGCACAAAAGCAGAGCGATTCAAACCCAGCCAGGGTACGCACATAACGTTCGCGACCAGCAAAAAAACCGCGATAAATACCCTGACCACGATATTCCGGCAGCAACACGGATTCACCACAATAAAACAACGTCGCGGTATCAATGCCCGCCAACTCAAACGGCTGGCGAAACGCCTCGCTTTCATGAGTCATCGGAATGCCGGTAGAGGCACCGACAATGCGCTGCCCTGGTGGCAGGCTGTCATCCATGGCCAATACGGCCATGGCCTGGCCAGAGCCTGTATAGGTTTGCAGGTACTGCTGCTCGTAGGCGGCAGAACCCTGGTAAAGATAGGGATATTCCCGAAATACGCGGATACGTAACCGCGCCAGGTCATCAATATAGGCTTGCAACTCAACGCCGCTAACGGGCATCAGTGAGACCGACATATTCACCCTCCTCGTCTGTTAGCTGTCGCCGGGGAGTATGTCGCTGTTTGGCTGCGATCAGACTCCGCCGTTACGACCAGCCTGACAAAGTCGCGCAAGCATATCAATTAAAAGGTCTTTTTCACCCGGTTCAAGCAGCGACTCCAGCCCTTGTTCATGTTCTCGCACCCGGTTTTCAATCGTCTGATAAAACGTTTCACCGTGTTCGGTCAAATAGAGTGCGTAGGAACGACGATCATTCAGCGATGGACGGCGCTCCACCAGATCCATTTTCTCCAACTTGTCGACGGCGGCGACCATCGCCGAGCGGTCGTTACCTAATGCCTGGGCAATGGCTGTCTGGGTGCGACCAGGATTACGGCTCACCAGCACCAGTACGCCAAACAATCCCGGACTGATACCAAGATCCGTACAGGCTTCGGCAAAGCGGTTAAAAAACACCAGTTGGGTGCGACGTAAACGATAGCCAATCAGGTCGTGCAAAATACCAAAATCGAGGGAATCGGACGGTGAATCAGAAGTTGCCATGAGATGCCTGGGGTCTGAACAGCCACTATGCTGCGTATTGATAAGTAATAGCTGGCAGGCAGTATAACAAAAAAGTGTTTGTTTTCCGGGCAATTGTTGTTTGTTAAACAGTTATCAAACAACCGCTTAACGCTCGCGACCAGGCGACCTGCCACAGACGATGCCCATAGCAGGCCAGCGGTGAACCGGTCAGGAACCGGTTTTTTTCTGGTACTTGGTGATCAAGGCGTTGGCCTTGTCATACAACGCCTGACCATCGGCCCCGTCTTCCGTCATATCGCTAATCCAGGCATCCGTTACTGGCTGCATCATCTGCTTCCAATGGTCTGCCTCAGCGGCTGGCAAGGTGTAGAAATGATTGCCACCCTTGGCGGTAATGTCATAGCCGTGCTGTTCCGACTGATCAAACAAATAACCAATATGACGCGCCAGTTCAATACCGGAGTTGTTGTCGATGACCTTTTTCAGATCAGCTGGCAGTTGTTCGTAGGCCTGTTTGTTCATGCTGAACAGGAAGAACTGGGTATACAGGCCACGATCCCCTTTAACCAGGGTGTGATTGTTGGTCAGCTGGTTGATCTTCATCGGTGCAACCACTTCAAACGGCAGTGCAGCCACATCCAGAATTCCCTTGGCCAAGGCACTGGACATCTGGGTCACCGGCATGAATACAGGGGCAGAACCCATAATACCAAAGGCTTCAGCCATGGCTTTGTTGGGGGCACGCAGCTTCAGGTCTTTCAGGTCTGCAGCAACCTTGATCATGTCACCCCGAGAATGCAGAGAACCCGGCGCGTGGGTGTGCAGGGCCAGTACATGCACATCACTCAGCTCTTCCTGCATCTCTTCTTCGGCGTATTGTTGTAACGCCATACTGGTGGCTTCGGCACTGGCAGCCATGAATGGCAGCTCAAAAGCACCGGCTTTCGGGAAGCGGCCAGGGGTATAACCACCCACCGTCCAGGAAATATCAACAACTCCCTTACGGGCCTGGTCAAACAACTGTGGTGGCTTGCCGCCCAGCTGCATGGCCGGGAAGACGTCGATCTTGATACGCCCACCCGATTCCTTCATTACCTTGTCAGCCCATGGCTGCAGGAAGTCTTTGTGGGCCATCGCCATCGGCGGCAGAAAGTGGTGCAATTTGAACGTATATTCGGGTTCAGCGGCCTGAGCACTCAGAGCAGTCGTCAAGCTGCCCAAAGTCACGCCCAGCGTGATCAGCAGGTTTTTAATCTTCATTATTATTCACACCTTGTTATTTTTATCGATTATTGAAGGGCATCAATCGGATCGTGACGTATCCGAATTGACTCTTGCGATGCCGCTCGTGAACGAGTGTGTCCCGGCTAATTGTTTATGTCAACAACAGTTTAAAGCACATCAATAGACATTGATCGAACTGTCGCGAGCTGTCCTCCTGGCCTCTCCCGTGCAAAGAATGGAGTTATTGGTTGCAAACTGTTGTACTCATAAACTATATTTGAAAACAACAAATATCCGGATGACTGATTTCAGCGGATAACCAACAAGAACAAAGCCGACGAGGCCCGCTCATGAGCAACTACCAACACCTGACATTCAGTGTAGACAATAGTATTGGCCACCTGACCCTGAATCGTCCCAACAAGAAAAACGCCATCAACGACGCCCTGTGCCTGGAGATCGAACAGGTCTTTATCAACATGCCCAAGGACGTCAGCGTTATCCTCTTTTCTGGTAATGGCCCTGAATTCTGCTCCGGCCTGGATCTGTCCGAACACACCGCCCGCGAGCCATTCGAAGTGGTGGTGCATTCCCGTATGTGGCACCGGGTATTCAGCCACATCAGCAACAGTGGTATCCCGATTGTTGCCGCCCTGCACGGTGCCGTGATTGGTGGTGGCCTGGAACTGGCCATCTGCGCTCATGTCCGGGTATCCGATGAAACCACCTTCTATCGTCTGCCAGAAGGTCGCCACGGTATTTTTGTCGGTGGTGGTGCCTCCGTGCGCGTCGCGCAAACCATTGGTCATGGCCGCATGACAGAAATGATGCTGACAGGCCGCACGCTGAATGCCGCAGACGGCGAACGTCTGGGCCTGGCGCACTACGTTGTGCCCAAGGGTACGGCGATGGAAAAAGCCCAGGAGCTGGCAGAAACCATTGCCACCAACTCACGCCTGTCCAACTGGGCCATGGCCTCCGGTCTTGCCCGTATCAACAACATGGCCAGCGACGACGGCCTGTTCACCGAATCCCTGCTGACCGGTATTACCCAGACCAGTGGTGAGGTCAAGGAACGTATCGACGCCTTCCTCAACCGTAAAAAATCATCCTGACAGGTTGGTATGGCACTCATCCAGGTGGATTCAAAGCCGCCCATGAGTGCCCTGCCCAAACCCATCACAGGATCCGCAACAACCGCTGGACCCGAAGCAATCGCTGGAGAAGGAGCGTTATATGAATCTTGCCAATAAACATTGTCTGGTAACCGGTGCCGGTTCTGGCCTGGGTGAAGCGGTTGCCCGCCGCCTGTTGAGCCAGGGTGCCCGCATAACACTGGTCGACATTAATGCCGAAGCAGGCACCCGACTGGTGGCCCAACTGGAACAGGACTACCCGAACAGCAGCCTGTTCTGCACCTGTGACATTACCGATGAAGCATCGGTCAGCAGCGCCATCAGCCAGGGAACCGACACCTTTGGCAGCCTCTACGGGCTGGTCAACTGCGCCGGAATTCCGGGAGCTGAACGGGTGATTGGCCGTGAAGGCCCGCACCGTCTTTCCTCCTTTGAACGCGCCTTGAAGGTCAACCTGCTCGGCACCTTCAACATGATTCGCCTGTGTGCCGACCAGATGCAGCACAACGAACCGGAATCGACCGGTGAGCGTGGCGTTATCATCAATACCGCCTCCGTCGCAGCTTTTGATGGCCAGATTGGCCAGGCCGGTTATTCCGCCTCCAAGGCGGGTGTGGTCGCCATGACCCTGCCGATTGCCCGAGAGCTGGCCCGTTTTGGCATTCGAGTGATGACCATTGCTCCAGGCCTGTTCAAGACCCCGATGATGGCCGTACTGCCAGAAGAAGTGCAGCAATCGCTCGGCGCTGCCGTGCCATTCCCGCCACGACTGGGTGAGCCGGACGAGTTTGCCCAACTGGTGCAGCAGATTTTTGAAAACTGCATGCTCAACGGCGAAACCATCCGCCTGGATGGCGCTATTCGCATGGCCGCAAAATAGGAAGCATGCGATGAGTGACTACATAGCTCCGCTAAAAGACATGCTGTTCGTACTCGATCTGGTACGCCAGCAAACCGCGATGGATCAGGTTGAAGCCCTGGCCGAATTCACCCCGGACTTTGTTGCTGCGGTACTGGAAGAAGCAGCCAAGTTTGCCAGCGGTGCCCTGTCACCCCTGAACCAGATTGGCGACCAGCAAGGTTGTTCCTTTGACCAGGGCACAGTCACCACTGCGGCCGGCTGGAAAGAAGCCTACCAGCAGTTTTGTGACAATGGCTGGATGGGTCTGGCCATGCCCGAAGCCATTGGTGGCCAAGCGCTGCCCAAGAGTATCGCCCAGCCGGTCAATGAAATGTGGTTGTCGGCCAACCTGGCGTTTGTGATGTTCCACGCCCTGAACCAGGGTGGCAGCGAGATCCTGCTGCATTTTGGCACCGATGAGCAAAAGCAACGCTATCTTGAACCCTTGGCCAGTGGCCAGTGGACCATTGCCATGGCACTGACCGAACCCGGTGCCGGTTCCGACCTCGCCGCGACCACCACCAGGGCCACGCCCGTGGGTGACGGCAGCTATCGCATCAAGGGCCAGAAGATCTTTATCACCTACGGTGAGCACGACATGGCCGAAAACATCGTCCATCTGGTGCTGGCGCGCACGCCAGATGCTCCGGCCGGCAGCCGTGGCATCTCACTGTTTGCCGTCCCAAAATATCGCATTGCCACCGACGGCTCACTGGGGGCCAGCAACGATGTGGTCTGCAGTGGCATTGAACACAAAATGGGCCTGCACGGCAGCCCGACCTGTTCGATGAGCTATGGCGACAACGACGACTGCATTGGCGAGCTGATCGGTGCCGAGAACAAGGGTCTGATGGCGATGTTCGTACTGATGAACGAAGCTCGCCTGAGCACCGGTATGCAAGGGGTAGGCTTTGGCGAACAAAGTTATCAGCACTCCTTGCGCTACGCCCAGGAACGTACCCAGGGCAGCCACTTCCAGAGCGGCGCACGGGTCACTATCAGCCAGCATCCCGATGTGCAGCGCATGTTGCTCTCCATGCACAGTCAAACCATGGGACTGCGGGCATTGGGCTATCTGATTGCGGCCTGGATCGACCTTTCGGAACACAGCGAGGACGACCACCAGCGGCAGCAACTGCGAGAACGGATTGCCTTGCTCACACCGGTCTTCAAGGCCTTCAGTACGGAACGAGGCAACCAGATGAGCTACACCTGCATTCAGGTGTTTGGCGGCATGGGGTTTGTCGAAGAAACCGGGGTTTCCCAGTTTATGCGCGACGCCCGCATCATCACCATTTACGAAGGCACCACCGGTATTCAGGCACGGGATCTGGTGTTCCGCAAGGTTCTCGGAGACCAGGGCGTAGCACTGCAACACCTGCTGCGAGACATCAACCAGGATGCCGATCGCCTGGCAGCCCCTCTGAGTCAACTGCAAGCCAGCCTGATTCGCGCAGGTGCAGCGATTCATGGCCAGTTACGCACGCTGTTGGAGATGGCCGCCAAAGAAAGCGACCAGACCCGACTGCACGCTGGATCGGTGCCGCTGCTGGAAGCGCTGGGCTTGCTCTGTGTTGGCTGGCAGTTGGCCTTGTTGGCCAATCAGGCCCATACACGGGGTGACAGCGATACGGCTTATCACAGCAATATGATTGCCCTCGCACGTTTCTACTTTGCCCATGAAATGCCGCGTATTCACGCACTGATGAGCACCGTAGCCAATGCCGATGACGGCTTGAAAGACTTTGACTTTACTGCTGCCGGGTAACCCCCGACAGCGGTCGTAACAACCGAATAAAAACTCACAAACGATGCGAACAACCATAAAAAGTGCATCAGGGAGCCTCAACATGCTTGCCGATTTCCATCCTGTCCATGTAGTGAATCATCCTGTCGACGTTGAACAGCGCGAGGATGGCAGCCGCGTTATCCGCTCGATCGGCGAACTGTGTGACTACCCGGAGCGCATCACCGACCGACTCGATCACTGGGCCGAGCACACGCCGGATCAGCTGTTTGTCTGCCAGCGCCCGCTGTCCGGCGCAGATCATAACCATTGGCAAGCCCTCAGCTATGCCGAAACCCGTACGCAAGTACGTGCCATCGCCCAATGGCTGCTGGATTTACGCATCGATGGGGAACCCCTGAGCCAGGAACGACCGATTATCATCCTGTCTGGCAACAGCAGCGAACACCTGTTGCTGGCGCTGGCGGCCATGTACGTTGGTATTCCATACGCGCCCATTTCCACCGCCTACTCCACGATTTCTACCGACTTCGGCAAGCTGCGCCACATTGTCGACGTACTGACGCCCGGACTGGTGTTTGTCGACAATCTCGGGCCTTATCGTGATGCCATCGACGCCGTCCTGCCTGGTTTGCCGGTGGTGTCGGTGATTTCCGAACACAGCACCGATAACCTGCAAGGTCAACTGACCGCGTTTGAAACGCTGCAAAGCACCGCTGCGACCAGCGCCGTTGATCAGGCCAACCAGACGGTCACCGCCAGCAGCATCGCCAAATTCCTCTTTACCTCCGGCTCCACCGGCATGCCCAAGGGCGTAATCAACACCCAGAAAATGCTCTGCTCCAACCAGGCCATGCTGGCCAGCGTCCTGGCCTTTGTACAGCAGCAACCACCGGTCGTGGTCGACTGGCTACCGTGGAACCATACCTTTGGGGGCAACCATAACGTTGGCCTGGTGCTGTTTAACGGCGGTTCGCTCTATATCGATCAGGGCAAACCCGTTCCCAAGGCCATGCCCATCACACTGGACAACCTGCGCGACATTTCCCCGACCGTCTATTTCAACGTCCCCAAGGGGTTTGAATTACTGGCGCAAGCACTGAAGGAAAACCCCGACGTTGCCGCCAATTTTTACCGCAACCTGAACGTGATGTACTTTGCCGGTGCCGGTCTGGCCCAGCATGTATGGGACTCTCTGGATGCGCTGGCGATACAGTACACCGGCAAAAAAGTACCGATGCTGACCGGCCTGGGTTCTACCGAAACCGGCCCGGCAGCCTTGTTTGCATCCATTGAAGAATGTGCATCCGGCGTGGTCGGCGTACCGGCTCCAGGCACCGAAATCAAACTGGTGCCCAACGGTGGCAAACTGGAAGCCCGTATCCGTGGCCTCAGCATTACACCGGGATACTGGCGTGATGCCGACAAAACCGCCAAGGCCTATGACGAAGAAGGCTTCTATTGCCTCGGTGATGCCTTGAAGTTTATTGATGAAAAGCAGCCCAATCGCGGCTTTTACTTCGATGGCCGGGTATCGGAAGACTTCAAACTGGATACCGGCACCTGGGTCAGCGTTGGCACCCTGCGGCCATTTGTGATTCACCATTGCGCGCCCTACGTGCAGGATCTGGTGGTGGCGGGTCGCGACCGTGGCTATATTTCGGTTCTGGTGTTCCCCGACCTGGCTCAACTGCACAAGCTGACCGAACTGCCAGCCGATGCCAGTGCCAGCGAACTGGTATCTCATCCACGCACACGCGAGGTATTTGAACGCCTGCTCGGTGAAATGGCAGCCTCCTCAACCGGTAGCTCTACCCGTGTTCAGCGACTGGTGATTGAAGCCCGGCCACCGCAACTGGACGCCCACGAGATTACCGACAAAGGCTCTATCAACCAGAATGCGGTGTTGACCAATCGGGCCGACACCGTCGAAAAGTTGTATGCCGCCGAACCGGAAGCCGGGATTATTTGCCTGTAATCAATGGCTGTAATCAATGGCTTTTGACAAGGTATTTTAGCAGGCGTTACATGGCGGGCACGATCCGTCATGTAACGCAGGCATCAGCTTAAAACCCTTCCAGCACAATTTTCCCAACCGCCTGATGACTCTCAAGATAAGCATGAGCACGTTTGAGATTGGCGGCATTGATCGTACCGTAATGCTCACCCAGCGTGGTTTTAAGCACACCGTCGTCTACCAGACGGGCTACCTCGGTAAGTAACTCATGCTGCTTGTGCATATCCCAGGTAGCAAACATCGAACGGGTAAACATCAGCTCCCAGTGCAGCGAAATGGACTTGCGCTTGAGCTTCATAATATCGATTGGCCCTTGTGGATCATCGATCAGCGCCAGCTTGCCTTGTGGTGCCAGCACCTCGACCAGCTGATCAAAATGCTGATCGGTATGCGTCAGGCTAATCACATGAGTAACGCTGTCGATACCCACCGCCTGCAACTGCGGTAACAGCGGCTGGTGATGGTTAATCACATGGTCAGCCCCCAGTTCCTTCACCCAATGCTCGCTCTGTGGCCGCGAAGCCGTACCAATCACCGTCGCGCGAGTCAGCCGCGCGGCCAACTGGGTCAGAATCGATCCCACCCCACCCGCAGCCCCCATAATCAGGATAACCGGCGCTGGCGCAGCGGCATCCGCGTCACTGGCAACCGTCTCCGCAGATGGCAGCAACGGCGTAAAACCCAGCCGGGCGAACAGCAGTTCCCAGGCGGTAATCGCCGTGAGAGGCATCGCCGCCGCTTCGACATTCCACAAGGTGGTTGGCCGGATGGCGACAATCCGTTCATCCACCAGCTGAAATTCGGCATTGGAACCCGAACGGGTAATATCCCCGGCGTACCACACCGCATCACCCACCTTGAACAACGTTACCTGGTCTCCAATTGCGACCACTTCGCCTACCGCATCCCACCCCAACACCTTGTACTGCCCGGCCTCGGCAGCAGCCGATGAGCGTACCTTGGTATCCACCGGGTTGACCGAAACCGCCTGCACTTTTACCAGCACATCGCGGCCCGTGGCAGTCGGCATGGGCAACTCGATATCAACCAGGGCGTCGGGTTCCTGAATGGCCCGGGGTTGCAAATAACCAACAGCTTTCATGTCTGATCCTCTCTGATGTCTGCGAACAGATGCCGGTTGTTGCTGCCGGTGGGCAGCGTACGGCGATGGCCTATTATTCCCAGCCAAACCCGTGCTATAAACGGGGCAATACCACACTCTTAGTCAAAAAATATTTGATAATGAACACCAAAGACCTCGTCCTGTTTGTGCGTACCGCCGACAGCGGCAGCATCACCCGTGCCGCTGAACAGTTGGACATCACAACCGCCGCTGCCAGCGCCGCACTCAAACGACTGGAACAGCAGCTCAAGGTGCAATTGTTTATCCGCTCAACGCGGCAATTACGCATCAGCGCCGAAGGCGAACGGTTTCTGCTGTATTGTCGCAAGGCACTGGCGGAGCTGGACGCCGGGCGGGCATCCATTCATGCGCTGGCTGGCAAGGTTGCCGGAGAACTGAGAATTTCCGCTCCGTCCGATATTGGCCGGAACCTGCTACCCAGGTGGATCGACGACATCATGGAGCAACACCCGGACTTGTCCATCCACCTGCTGCTGGGTGATGCGGTAGCCGATTTTTATATGGACAGGATCAACCTCGCCATTCGTTACGGCAATCAGCAGGATTCATCTTTGGTGGCGTTCAAACTGGCCACGATTGATCGGGTGGTGTGCGCCTCACCGGCCTATCTGCGCCGGTTTGGTACACCTCAGACACCTGCCGACCTGCTGCAACACAATTGCCTGCTGTTTCAGCTCAACAACCGTACCCACGATGTCTGGGAATTTATTGCCGCGAAACCAACACCAGCCAATTCAACAACAGCCAATTCAACAACAGTAAAAAACAGCGCCACCACTGCGACAGAACACCACCACGAGCACCACCACGAGCACCACCATGAACGTATTCGCGTACGCAGTAACCGCTGCGCCAACGACGGTGAAATGGTACGCCGCTGGGCACTGGCAGGCCGCGGCATCGCCTACAAATCGCGGCTCGACATCAACGACGACCTGCGCACCGGACGCCTGGTGAGGATATTACCGCAATACCAATCCGACCCAATCGACCTCAACCTGGTCTCCCCTGGCCGTGAACAAATCACCCCCGCCGCCTTACTGTTACGGGATATCCTGCGACAAAAATTTGCCGAAGTGCTGGCACTCGAACAAGGCTGAACCCAGACACTCACTACAACACCCACGTTGCCAGCGGATCACCCAACGCTAACCGGCTTGTCAGTTAACCCCGACAACCCCTCGCGACAGCTTGCCAAGGTATTCCACGATCAGCTGCTTATAGTACTGGGGACATCTATTTCATCCTGCACGGCTCTGCGCGAGTGTTGCCGCCGTCCAGAGCCAAGAGGATCACATAGATGATCCCACGACATGGATACTATCAATACTTGTTATAGCGCTCTCATGTACTGCCATTACAAATCCAGCCCGAACTCCCCCACGCTGTGATCCAGCCCGGTTACCCAGTCCCGAATAAACTCACGCACTTTCTGGCTGTCGGGCCGTTCGCTATCTTGCCTGCGCGACCAGAGGGCTATATCGCGGCGGGCGCTGGTCTGGCCTTCGACTTGTATCATTTGTTGTGGATCAATTTCGGTCGTCATCAAGGCCAGCCGTGCGGGCAGGCGCACCAGCATACTGGTGGTGTTAAGCAGATGAATCACTGAACGAATGCCTCCAGTAAAAGCGATCCGGGCGGCTTGTTGCGCCGCCGGGTCTTCTACCCCAGACAAAAATCCGGCGCTGGCTCCGGCGATAAGCCAGCGTTGTTGTTCCAGGACGTCGGGGGAAATCGGTTGCTGGCTGCCCAGTAATCGGGATTGTTTGCCGACAAACACGCCGGAGCGGTCACGGAATACCACTTCCCGCTGCAGTGCTCCCTGGCTGCCGGAGGCATGGGCAACAGACAAGTGTGCGGGGGCCAGCAGAAAGTCGAGCTCTCCGCCCTGCATCCATTCGATCTGGGTGGCGGCGGAGCCAACCCGGCAATGAAACACGTAACGGTTCTGGCTTAAAAAGCCGCTGGTCATCTCTGCCACGGTGGCGTATTCCCATAATGGGTCGATGCCAATGGCGAACTGGTTGTCGTAACCGCTGTGCCATTGGCGAATAACCTCGTCACCCTGTTCGGTTTCGGCCAGTATCCGTTCGCCAATTTGTGCCAGTCGGGCACCTATTTCTGTGGGTATCATGCCGTAGCGGGTGCGGGCCAGCACCGGTGCCCCTACCCGCATTTCCAATTGCTGCAGGGCGCGGGTCAGAGTCGGTTGGGTAATAAACAGCTGTTCAGCAGCAGCACTGATCGATCCTTGTTTAACGACCATCGCCAATTGTTTGAGCAGGTTGGGGTTCATATATGTGTTTTCTTTGCATCTAAACCTAAAAACCGATTTTTCCTGATAACTTGCGGCGGGTAAAGTGCTATGGCTGATTCATCAAAATAATCCATACAATCGAATAGCAGGGGTGTGCGTGCGCCGTCGCCCCGCTTCAGGAGCACATCATGCAATTCCATCTCAATGGTTTTCATCCCGGCGATCCTCGTTTTTCCGATCCACAGGATGCCGTTGTAGTACCACCAATCAAACGTCCTCTGCCTGAGTGTGTTGATGTGTTGATCGTTGGCTGTGGCCCTGCCGGGCTGAATCTGGCGGCGCAGCTGTCGCAGTTTGGCGATATTTCGGTCGCCATCGTTGACCAGAAAGACGACCGTCTGCTGGTCGGTCAGGCTGACGGTATCGCTTGCCGTACCATTGAGATGTTCCAGGCTTACGGCTTTGCCGATCAGATTATTCAGGAAGCCTATCAGGTCAGCGAAGCGGCATTCTGGAAGCCGGATGCCAACAAACCGCATGAGATTGCTCGTAGCGGCAAAGTGCCGGATGTTGAAGATGATCTGTCTGAGATGCCGCACCTGATCATCAACCAGGCCCGTGTTCACGATATGTTTCTGGATGTGATGCGCCAAGGCCCTGGCAAGGTGGAGCCGCACTACCAGCGTAAATTGCTGGGCCTGGAGGTCGACCCGGAAGGCGGCGAGTATCCGGTCACGGTCAAGCTGGAGCGCGGTGTCAACTATTCCCAGTACAGCCAGGAAATCGAGACCGTTAAAGCCAAATATGTCGTCGGTTGTGATGGTGCCCGTTCCAGCGTGCGCAGTGCGATTGGTCAGGAGCTGGTCGGCGATGCTCTCAACCAGGCCTGGGGTGTGATGGATGTGCTGTTGAATACCGATTTCCCGGATATTCGCCTGAAGTCGCTGATTCACTCCAACAACGAAGGCAATATGCTGATCATCCCGCGTGAGGGTGGTTACATGGCACGGTTGTACATCGAGCTGGACAAACTCAAGGAGAATGAGCGCGTCGCCCGTGACGAGATGACTGCCGACGTACTGATTGCTGGCGCTAACCGCATCATGCAGCCTTACACCATTGATGTGAAAGAGGTAGCCTGGTGGAGTGTGTACGAGATTGGTCAGCGTATTACCACGGCCTTTGATGATTCCACTAACGATCGTTCGGCACGGGTTTTTCTGGCGGGTGATGCCTGTCACACCCACAGCCCGAAAGCCGGTCAGGGCTTGAACACGTCGGTGATGGATACCTGGAACCTGGGCTGGAAACTGGCTCACGTTCTGACCGGTCTGGCCGAAGAGGATCTGTTAAAAACCTATTCTGCCGAGCGGCGTGAGTATGGTCAGGCGCTGATCGATTTCGACCGCGAGTTCTCCAGAATGTTTAGCGCCAAACCGAAGTCAGCCGATAACCCAGACGGAGTCGATCCAGCCGAATTCCAGCGTTATTTCCAGCTGTTTGGCAAATACACCGCAGGCGTTTCGATCCAGTACAAGCCATCCATTATGGTGTCTGACGGCCAGCATCAGCATCTGGCCAGCGGCCTGACCGTCGGCAAACGTTTCCACTCGGCTCCGGTTGTTCGCCACGGCGATGCCAAACCGGTACAGCTGGGTCACTGCCATACCGCCAATGGCGCGTATCGTATTTATGCCTTCGGCGGCAGTGCAGACGCAATGTCGGATCAGTGTGGCGTCAAAGCCTTGTGTGAATTTCTTGCCAACGATGCCAGCTCACCGCTGCAGCAATACACCCCGGCAGGAGCCGATGCCGACGCCGTAATCGACGTACGAGCGGTGTTTAACCAGCACCACCAGGCAGTGGAAACCGGCACCATTCATCCGGTACTGGCACCACAAAAGGGTAAGTATGGCCTGCGCGACCACGAGAAAGTGTTCTGTGCCGATCACCGCCCTGAATCTTCCGGCGGTGGCAAAAATGTCTATGACATGCGCGGCATCAACAAGGAACAGGGCTGTATTGTTATCGTACGGCCAGATCAGTACGTAGCTGACGTACTGCCACTGGATGATTACGCCAGTCTGACAGCCTTTTTTAACGGCGTGTTGAAGTAAGTACCCGCCCGCAGTTCTCTACATCCCGGTGAGTGATGACTCACCGGGATTTTTTTATTGCTATCCCGCTATCCTCTACTGCCTCCCAACATTCTGATCAGATCCGTTTAAACAACGCGGAACGTTCTCCGTCTCCGGCACCATCAGCGGCAGTGACGAATTTTTCCATATGAATATCCCGCTCAAATACCCGCCCTTGCATCAGGGTGGTGATGGCAGCATGTAGTCCATCATCATGGCAACAATCCCCAGTACTCGGGTGCCGCGCCAAAACCATTTGTCGACCCACTTCTGTACGATGGGGACGTTGTCTTCATGCTGCTCCAGCAGGAACTTGATCACTTCCAGACCCAAAGTCATATGGCGGGCTTCGTCCGACTGGGAAGAAAAACCAAACGTGACGGTGGCCATATCGCCGTTATAGGCCGCACCCGACATAAACGGCACAAACAACAGGTTGGTGAGCACGTATTCGAAGCTGAACGAAATCGCTACCAGAAATTCAAACGGGCCAGCCGCACGGGCATCGTGGAAGAAAGAGACCGGTACCGACATGTACCAAACCTTGTCCTGCATGCCAGACCAGTTGTGCAGACCATCGAAGTACTTGTTGTAATGGCTCATGGCATGCACCTGGGTCTGCACATGCCGCAACTCATCGATCGACTGCATCTGGCAAGCAACCCGTGCCCCAACGCCGCCAAACTGGCGACCAACATGCGCACAACCCTGGAAGGCCTGATATTCCACCGGCGTCACGCCGCCCAAAAATACGTTGAGTGCGTTGACGTATTTCGGATCAGAAATATTCAAATGACTCAGACCGGTGGAAGAACCGGGCAAAGAAGATTCGGCGCTACTCGTGATGTTCTCATTATTGTTATTGTTATTGTTATTGTTATTACGTTATCAGAGCCATAGCAGCCGCCGTGTCAGCTTTTAAAGCATGTAATAACTATTTGTTTTTAAAGGATTTTACAGAGAAAAGACGGTTTTTTATGAAATATGCAAAGATGCGAACTGCGTAATCTGCCCCACCACAATGCCGACGGCCAGCGCCAGATACAACGAGCAGAACGGGCGAATGCCGGGCTATGCCCGACACCCTCCCCCGGAACTGTGATCAATACTCAATCAACAGCTCTTCATCACGGGCAATCAGCTGACAAGCCAGCCGCCAGACGGTTGGCAGATCGTCAACCCGCATGGTATCAACATCGTCTTTGCTGATTTTCCCCAGCTCCGTCAATGCGGATACTTCTTTATCGGTCAGCGGGCCAGCCATACGAGGCTTGCTGCCCAGTGGCGTGACCTTGATCAGGCAGGTGCCACAGTTGCCGTCTTCGCAGTTGAAGTCGATGGGGATCTTGTTTTCCCTGGCAATTTTCAACACGGATTCCGTGTGACTGCCTGCCGTAGCGTATACGGTCTTGTCTTTATACGATGGGTTGCTGAAGGTCAGAATAGCCATATCAGGCTCCTTGATAATTATCTGTGAGTAAAACGAAAAGCGTCTGTGCTGTGGTATCAGGCCGGGCTGACAATAACGTCACCCAGAACCTGAGCCTGACAGGCCAGTCGATGGTGTTTACCCGCAGCGTTGTCGCGCAGGATCTTGTCTTCAATAACGGACGGTGTGGACAGGTTATCCCAGCCTTCCTCGACCTTCATAAGGCAGGTACCGCAGTCGCCTTCGCGACAGCCATACACAATACCTGAGCCGACTTTGTCTGAGATTTCGATCACGCGTACACCAATGGGTACGGTTACGGTGATATCAATGTCCTTGAATGTAATTTGAGCTTTAGCCACGGTTGGTTTCCTTGAATGGAAGGAGTAATCATCGGTCTGACGCCACTGGACGAAACACCGATCCTCTTTTTCTGCGCGGGGAACCCAGCCTTATTGCCGCGGATGTTTTGTTACGCATAGCCAGCAGCCACGCGCCAACAAACGGATCCGGGCAGCGATTGCATCCAGAGGCAAAATGCATCGCCATTATCGTTATCAGGGCTGTTCAAAAATCAGACTGCAATTGCCAGACCATGGCAAAGGAGCTGGCTAATTGTTTGATAGACAAGGTATTTTTCAAAAGAGAGCGGATAACTGTCGGAAATACGACAATAATAATGTCGTCTTTGTCAGTTCCTGAGCCGAAACTGATTGCTACCGATTTTTTGTCGGAAACCAGACATAAGGGGACATATATTTAATCCTGGTGACACGGCAGAGGACAGCGCCTCTGCCCTACTGTGGTTTAACGGAATCGTTCATCTGAACGCTTGGCGCTGATTTCTGCATCACTGGCCTGCAACCAGCCAGAGCGACTGTCTTTGACTGCATCAAATTTAGCGATGTACGGTTTGATATCCAGCAAGGGGGTACCATCCAGTATATCCACCCCCTCAACAGACAGTCGGTTACCCTCAATTCCGGTTAACTTCACAATCGACATACCCATATGATTGGGCCGTAGTGGCGAGCGGGTAGCAAAGACCCCTCTTGCTTGCTTGTCCATAAAAGGCGTGACCAGCAGTTCGGTGCGGCTGGCCTGATGAAAACTGTAAAAAAGATAGATATGGCTAAAGCCTTCAAGGTCGCGTAATCCGTCCTGGTATTGTTTGTCGATGATGACATACCCGGCAATGTCAGCGGCCCCTTTTGGTTGGATAGGCATGCCTTCAATGGATGTGTGGGGGGAATGTATTACGCCAATCGGGTTTATTACGTGCATGTGTAGCGACCTCCTGTTGATTGATGCCAAGTACTTGCCATCAGGAACCATCAATTGAATCCCGCACAACGCTCGGCTCCCTGCTTCGCTCTCCCTCCTGCATCCATGCCGTCGTGCGCGGGTGCTGCGGGGCGTCAGGACAAGACGGCAAACACCACAAAATGGTGAGTCCTTTTACGTTCGGCAACACAACATAAGGCATTGTGACGTGATTCCCAATGGCCGCGCAAGGTGCAGAATTCGTCCTGACCGGTCAACCAGACCGCCATTACGGCAGCAGTTGCAGCGCAGCCTTGAGGCGTTTCTGCTCCGTCGTGGTGAAGTGTTCTGTGCGATAACGTGCCAGTGCCTGTTCACCCTGTTGCCCTGACAGTTGCCCGGACAGTTGCCCGGACAAAGTCGCGTAGTCTTGCAATCGTTGTTGCCAGAGCTGCCGTTGCTGATCCAGTACTGCCAGCCGTTGTGCGGCTTGCTCGCCAAACTGGGCACTGCGCCATTGCTGCAACGTATCACTGTCGGCACCTTGCCGGGCCAGTTGCTGTTCACCTTGTTGCAAGGTCATCAGGCGGCGGCTCTGGCTTCTGGCTTGTTGCAGTTCTGGTGCCAGCTGCTGTTCGAGGGCTTGTAACTGTTGCTCCAGCACCATGGTTGAGTTGCTATCGTCCTCCGTGTTGGTGTGGGCGTTGGCGTTGGTGTTGGCGGCCTGGCGTAACGCCTGCTGCGCCAGAAAACGCTGATCGAGAATGTCGTCCTGAGCGAAAAAGGCCTGGCTGACCGCTGCCGTGAACCATTGCAGACGTAGCCGTTCGGTCCAGTCGAGACGCTGTTGCAGTGCCTCCAGATCGCCACTGGTCAGACTGCGGCCGGTGCGATCATCGTAGCTGGCCAGCTGGTTGCGATAACCGAGATAAGCATCCAGCAGCGCCAACGCCTCGGTGCGACCAGGATCCGGCAGTTGATTCATGCGCTCAGTGATTAATTCCAGCACCTGTTCAAGGCTTAATTCACCTTGCACCGATAACCAGCTGTCGAGCCAATAACGTAATTGCCGGTCAATAATCAGCTGATTGGCACCGTTGACGTGCAAGCGACCGTCCGGTGCCGCACCACGAAAGGTGGCCAGCCCCAAAGCAACCGCGTCGGGCAATATTTCGCGACGAGTGCTGGTCTGCAGCGGTGCCGCCGATGAAGGCACAGCCATACCGGAAACGGAGTCAGCGGCGGCAACTGCCGCCGCTGACTGAACCCGTACTGTCTCCGGCGACCAGGCACCCGACCCCGCTAGCCACCACACACCGACCAGCAGCAGCGCAGCAAATATTCCCCATGCTGCGACTATTGGGTGGCGCAGTCGGTATAGAAAGGGCCGTTGTGACGGAGAGTTAGAACCTGGTTCAGCCATGGTTTACAGTCCAGCTTGCTGCAGACGATGCGCATGGGTACGGAATACCGTCAACGGATCCGTTTCGGTCAGGTGATGAATCCCCAGGGTCTGGTTGATTTCGTCGAGATGGTTCATGGCAAAATCATCCCGTATCACCATCCCCAGGTGCGCCGCACAGGCACCGACCAGACCATCGTTGGCAACACCGGCATCAAAAAACAGCGCTGCCGTGGTAGTCACCATTTCCAACGGATCAAGAATATTGGTCAACGGCGCAGCACCGGCCCAGGAGTAATAACGCACACCGTTAAACTCGTAGTCCCCCTCACCGCATTCGGTCAGTGGAATACCGCCTGGATGCTGCAGGTTAAAGGCCACCGAGTCTGCGGTGGTCATCGAAGCCAGCGAAGCAATCACATCCTGCTCGTAACCGCCACCGGACAACACATCAATCGCGACAGCCAGTGCCGTTCCCAATGACGCCGCAACCCCAGACAGGGCGCTGCCACCCTCAACCCAATCACTCATACCATCGGCAACCGGAGTGCCCTTGTTGACCCCGGAGATCGACGTCACCGAGGCCACCAGGTCGGGCCGTACCGATGCCACATAGCGGGTGGTCGGGCCACCATGGCTGTGACCGATCAGGTTCACCTTATCGGCGCCGGTCAACGCCAGTATCTGTTCAACCTCGGCAATCAATTGCTCTCCCCGCACCTCGGGAGAGTTGGAGTTGGCCACTGACGTCAGATACACCTGAGCGCCATCCGCCTGCAGGGTTTCAGGAACCTTGTACCAGTAATCCACCCCCAGCAGGGAATCAAAGCCGAACAGGCCATGAGCCAGCACAATCGGGTAACGGGTCGCGGTATAACCACCGGATGACTGATCTGACATCGCCCATCCCATGGCAGGCGATAACAGCAACAGACACATCAGGGTACGCGTGAACGAGCCGGTTTTGCGTTGTAAACAGGACATCAACATCTGGTATTCCTCGGATTATTATTGTTGAGGATTAGGGGGACGTTCTCTCACTGGTGCATGTACCCGGAGTCTGCCGGGCCAGCACCGATCGGAAGTGTACGTATTCAGTGTCCTGTCGATAGGTCACAAAGTGACAAAAAGGCATCATCATAGTGCCTTAAAGGCAACAGTCTCGATTAGTCCTGACCAAACAGAACAGCAGTAAAGCAGCAGAACCCGCCGAATTATTCGATCACCAGATCCCGTCCAGCCAACACAAGCGCCAGGCGAGCTGTAGCCGCGGGTGCGCATAAAGCGGCGAATGTCATTGAGAAAGGGGCTGGAA